>WPCG01016966.1_pt1 | contig 144849 bp, 133 predicted proteins | sample 5403311 | NCBI WGS metagenome assembly WPCG01 (sample SAMN12869467, study PRJNA574797) | sludge metagenome | isolation source: wastewater treatment of Control | place: China:Beijing | collected 2019-05-17 | reverse complement strand
AAGGCATGTGAGTTAACCGTTTCTCCAACGGGCCATTTGGTGGCGGAGCAGGAGGGATTTGAACCCTCGCACCGGTTTCCCAGCCTACGCCCTTAGCAGGGGCGCCTCTTTAGCCACTTGAGTACTACTCCAACCAAATATGTTTTACGCTTTTGCGCCTATATAGGATATCTTATTTTTAGTGCTTTGTCAACATGTTTGAGCGGTTTTTAAGGAAAGGCTTCGCCTATCGGATAGACAAAGCCTTCTTCTTATTTTGGAAGTGTTTCTTTAAGCATCGTTAAGCCGACTTTTCCTTTATTGAGATCGATATTTAGGACATAGACCTTAACAATATCGCCCACATTCAAAACATCCTTTGGATGTTTGATATAGTGTTTCGCTATCTTAGAGATATGGAGTAATCCATCTTCTTTAAGCCCAATATCAATGAAGGCTCCAAAGTCGACCACATTGCGAACCGTTCCTTCAAGTTCCATGCCGATGGAAAGATCTTCAATCTTAAGAATATCGCTTCTTAAGATGGGTTGAGCAAACTGATCTCTAGGGTCTCTTAAAGGCGCTAAAAACGCATCTAAGATGTCATCTAAGGTGTATTTATCGACATCAAGTTCACGAATGAGATCTTGCCGGTTGATGGACCCAATGATTGTTTTCACATCATCTTTTCCAAACATGTCTCCGGTGATGCTGTATTTTTTCATGATTGCTTTAGCAACCGGATAAGACTCCGGGTGAACCGCGGTCATATCAAGTGCTTCATCCCCATCCGGTATTCTTAAGAATCCAATCGCCTGTTCATAGGTTTTTGCTCCTAGCTTAGGGACTTTTAAAATGGTTTCTCTGGAAACGAATTTTCCGTTTGCATTCCGGTGTTTCACAATGTTTTCTGCACTGGTCTTATTCAGTCCTGAAACATACATCAATAACGCTTTGGAAGCCGTATTTACGTTAACACCGACTTGGTTCACCGCTTGGGTGACCACAAAATTCAAGGATTCATTCAGCTTCTTGGGGGCTACATCGTGTTGGTATTGACCCACACCAATGCTCTTTGGATCAATCTTTACGAGCTCTGAAAGGGGATCTTGCAGGCGTCTTGCGATTGAAGCGGCTGACCGTTCTTCAACGCTGAAATCAGGGAACTCTTCTCTAGCCAGTTCAGATGCTGAATAAACGGATGCCCCTGCTTCATTCACGATCACATAAGAGACTTTCAGATTAACCGATTTGATAAGGCCAGCAACAAAACTTTCGGTTTCCCTTGAAGCTGTTCCATTGCCTATAGCAATAATCTCAACCTTATGTTTTTTTATAAGTCTTAATAACGTGATTTGAGATTCTTGAATTTGCTTATCGCTGATCGCGCCACCCAATGTTTTTTCATGGGGATAGATAACCCCTTTTTCTAAAACGGTGCCTTGTTCATTGACGACCGATAACTTGCAGCCGGTTCGAAACGCTGGGTCGATGCCTAAAACAACTTTTCCTTTCATCGGAGGTTGTAACAAAAGTTTTTGAAGGTTAATCGAAAAGACATCAATGGCTTGTTCTTCTGCTTTTTCGGTTAGTTCACTTCGAACTTCTCGTTCGATAGAAGGATAGATGAGACGCTTGATGGCATCATCGATCGCTTCTTTGATGTAAGGCGTAACCGGAACATGTTCTTTTAAAATGACTTTGTGTTCCAGATAATTTTGCATAATCACTTTATCTAACTCAACTTTGACGGTGATAATTTTCTCATTTTCAGCACGGTTGATGGCTAAGATGCGGTGCGGCTTAATTTTAGCTACGGGTTCTTGATATTCGTAGTAAATCTCATAGGTTTTCCGTTCATCGACCGCATTTTTCTTAATCGACGTCACAATAATCCCGCTACGCACCATTTCTTCACGAAGGGCTTTCCGATAATTGGCATCGTCTGATACCCATTCAGCAACAATATGCTGTGCGCCTAAGATGGCTTCTTCTACCGTAGGCACATCCTCTTTAACAAAGGTTTTTGCCATTTCAATGACATCGCCTTTATCAAAGGTCATCATCCATTTAGCCAAAGGCTCAAGGCCTTTAGCCATCGCTTCGGTCGCTTTTGTCTTTTTCTTTTCTTTAAAGGGGCGGTAAAGGTCTTCTACTTCAACCAGTTTTTCAGCTTTTAAAATGGCTTGTTCCAGTTCAGGGGTTAACATGCCTTTTTCATCAATCAGCCGAATGACTTGTTCTTTTCTCTCAAGAAGGTTCTTTTGGTATTCCCAGGTCTTGAAGATCTCGTTGATTTGTTCTTCATCCAAGGCCCCTGTGGCTTCTTTTCGGTATCGCGCAATAAAGGGAATCGTGTTCCCTTCGTTTAAGAGATCCAAAACGGTTGTGATTTGTTTTTCGGAGATGTTTAATGATTTTTTGATTTCAAGGATAATGTTTGGGTTCATGTAATCACCTTATAATACAAAAGGGCTAGGCCCTTTGTTTTTTTAGAGTTTGCCAAGTTCAATCAAAATGATGTTGGTATGGGTCCACAATGTAAACTGATCTTCTGCAAAAATATCGTAGACCAAAAGCATTTGATTTCGGTTTTCCAACAATCCTAGATGGCTAAGCACAGGGCTTGTGAAAAGGGCTTGGTTCAAAATTTGATCGTCCATGTTGATGAACAATATCGGTTTATCTTTCAGGTTTTCAATAGACAACATGGCTTCTTTAACGGCTTCATCCACGCTGCTTGCGCGGTAAAAGAAGAAATAAATCACATCGTGCCCTTGAATTTGATTTCTTAAATCCTCATATTGAGGTTTTCCGTCGAGTTCTGATAAGTCGCCATAATTTCCGCGATCTTCGATGTATCTTGCGAAAATCTCAAGTTCGCTTACATAGACATGCATCTGCCCATCAAAAGGTCCGACATATTCATCTTTGTTCATGTAATGGCGGATGGTAAAAACGATCGCCAAGGTAACCAACGTAATTCCGATGATGGATAACCCAATTCTAAAGATTAAAATCTCGTTTTTAGAAGGTTCTCTTTTTTGTAACGGTTTACTGGGTTCGACTTTGGGAATGGGTTTTCCTTTAGCGGGTTGGGGTGTTTTCTTATTGGGGGTATTTTTCGATTGCTGGACTCTTGCCATTGTGTCACTTCCTATCCATTAGAATTATATCGAATATATCGTTAAAAAACAACTTTGTAGAAAAATATGTTAAACATCTTCGATGATCGCATACGCCATGGCATGATCTTTGGTGTGCGTGATGCTTAAATGAATGATTTCATTGGCTTTAAAATAATCGGTTTCCACATACGGTTTCCCATTAGCATCGTTTAATATGGAAAACTGAGTATACCGTGCGCTCCCATCTCCCTTTGAGATGGCTTTAAACAAGGCCTCTTTGGCGGCAAACCGTCCGCCAATAAAAGAAAGCTTCGCGGACAAGTCGGTGATGCCTGCATATAGAACTTGCTCTTTATCGGATAATATTCGTTTGATAAACCGGTCTTCTAAGTGATGAACAAACCGGTTCAAATCGACTAAGTCAACGCCAATCCCTAAAATCATGATGGATTTCCTTCCTTAATTTGATCAGCAAGTTGCCGAATCTTCATCAACCGATGATTGATTCCCGATTTACTGATGGTCTCACCATAGGTGGATTCAAAGAGATCCACCATATCCTTTAGGCTTGCTTCAGGGTGCGCTTTTCTCAGCTCCATGATTTGTTTGATTTTCGCATCCAACTGCTTGATGGCATAATGCCTTTCAATTAACGCAATGTCTTTTACTTGATCGTTTGCGGCAACCAATATTTTCTTTTCATTTGCAATCTCACAGTTCATGACGCGGTTGATGGAATTGTTAAAATCGCGCTTAATTCGAATATCTTCAAACTTAAACTGTGCGTTTTGAGCCCCCATCAGTTGAAGGGTATCGCTAATGCCTTCAGCGTCCTTTAAATAACAAATATAACCGGTTCTTCTTCGGGTGATCTTGGCGTTAAGTGAAAAGCCAATCAAGATGGATTGAAGAAAAACGATTTGATCCGCACTGGATGAAAAAATCTCCAAATGGTATTCCGCAGTCTTTGGGTGATTGATGGAACCTCCCGCTAAAAAGGCGGCTCTTAAAAACGCTTTTTTTCCTTCTGGGGTTTCGGTTATTAAGGCCTGATTTTCAACCGGATTTTCAAAAAACCCGTGTTCATTGATGATTTCTTCGACATGCGATTGAATCCGGATAATGATGCTTTGTCGTTGGTTCAATCGGTTTTGTTTCTTCGTCAATAAAACCGTTTCAGATGGGTAAAGCGAACGAACCAATTGTAAAAAGCGTTTAGCAACGGTGGGGTTATTGGTTTTGAAATCAAGCATCTTTTTCTTGTTTTCAATATGAAATTCTGTCGCGAGATTTAAGAATGCAGAAAACTCTGCCAGCTTTTCAATCTCGGTGACGGGAACCGTCACCAACTCTTCCTTGACCGTTTTTGCAAAACTCATGGTTTACTCCCAAGTTTCTAAGTATCTTAAAATGTTTTGAACAGCAATCGCGCCATCCGCGGTTGCCGTCACCACTTGACGGATTTGTTTAACATTGACGTCTCCTGCTCCATAGATGCCGGCGACAGCCGTTTCCATTTTTTCGTTTGCGATGATGTAACCATACTCATTCGTGATGCCTAAGTCTTTCGCAAAATCCGTAACCGGAATCAATCCAACAAATTCAAAGACACCATCGGCTAAGATTTCTTCTTGCCCTTCTTTGTTTTCAATTAGAACGCCTTTTAGGCCTTTCTCGTCTTTTAAAAACGATTTAATGACGCTTCCAAAGCGAAAATCGACATTGGGCATTTTGGTTAAGATGTCTTGTGCTTTTTTATCGGCGGTTAAAAAATCCAAGTTTTGAACCACCGTAACATGAGTCGCTAATGTCGCTAAATACGCCGCTTCTTCAACCGCGCTATTACCGCCACCCACCACAACGACCTTGCGGTCTTTATAAAGGGGTCCATCACAGATGGCACACCAACTGATGCCGTTCATCGCGAACTCGTCTTCGTTTTCAACCCCTAACCGTCTTGGGACATTGCCTGAAGCGATGATTACCGCTTTAGCTTGATAGGTTTGATAGGGTGTGGTAATGGTTTTAATCGAACCGTTTAGTTCCAACTTAGTGACTTCCTCATAGATGACCTCAACGCCTAATTCATAGGCGTGATCAATCATTAAGGTCGCCAGTTCGTACCCTTGGAGTTTTTTGGTTCCGGGATAGTTTTCGATTTCATTGTATTTGGATAACTGACCCCCAGGGGTATCTTTTTCAAACATCGCCACTTTGAGGTTCGCGCGTTTCGCATAGATTCCTGCTGTGATACCGGCAGGGCCTGTTCCAATAATTAAAATGTCATAAAGCATGTTTTTTTCCTCTTCTCTTATCTAAGATCTTTTAGGTGTTTCATCGAATCAATGACAAAGTCAGGGTTTTCCAAAAGCATTTCTTGAAGCCTTAAGGAATACGAGACCGCACAGCTTAATACGTTTGCTTTTTTAGCTGCTTTGATGTCATTTTCGTGATCCCCAATGTATAGGGTATCATGAGGCTTTGCTCCCAGCAAAGAGAGTGCTTTTTCTAGCGCCTCAGGATGGGGCTTATGTTGACTTACATCTTCATAACCAATCACTAAATCGATATAAGCAATCAGTCCCGCTTGTTTTAAATGTTTTTCTGCTTTGGTTCTAAGTTTCGATGTCACAACTCCAATTTGAGCCCCTTTGGCTTTCAGATACGCCAAGGTCTTTGCTGTATCGGGATAGGCCTTAAGGGATTGGTCGATTTTTTGATTGGAAATCTGATGATACGCTTCAGCAATCATCTTGGCTTTCTCTTGGTTTTTTTCATAATCTGCAATCGTTTGATAAAGCGGTTGTCCCAAAAAGGACTCATAGTCTTTATCCGAAAGAACGACGTTAGGGAAAAACTGTTTAAAGATTTCTTTAAAGGATTCCAAAATCATGGGAGGTGTATCAATGAGTGTGCCATCTAAATCAAACAAAAACGTTTTAATCATCGCTTTTAACGAGCATATCCACGTAATAAGGGATGCTTTGTACCCATTTGTTTTTAAGGAAAATCAAGAGTAACCCTCCTAAGGAGAATACGCCTAATGAGACAATGATGTTCAGTGGAATATTGCCAAAGATAATGTAAACATCTCCAGGTGCACCTAGTGCTCTTAAGGGTTCAATGATGAGGCCACGGCCTAAACCATACCAAATCAAATAAAGCCCTAACATGTCGCCTACACGAAACCATTTCTTTCTTCTGGCCACTAAAAGGAAAACAAGTCCTATGAAATTCCATAGCCCTTCATAGAGGAAGGTCGGATGGTGAACCACACCATAAACCACCATTTGGTTTCGAATGAATCCGGGTAATAATTCGATAAGCCATGGGGATTCAATGGCTGGCCCGTAAAGTTCATGGTTCATGAAATTTCCCCATCTTCCAATGATTTGACCCACTAAAAACCCAACAGCAAGCATATCGGCAAGCAACCAAAAGCTAATCTTCTTTTTCCGAGTGAAAAAAATAAGAAAGATAAAGGTTGCAATGACAGCACCATGAATCGATAAGCCTTCTAGGCTGATGCCACGACCGGGAACATACCCGAGCATCTCTAAAAAGTTGCTGTAACGATCAAATTTGAAAATCACGTCATAGACCCGTGCGCCAACAATGGCAAGCGGAACGGCATAAAGCAATCCATCAAATAAGATATCCGGGTTCCATCCTACCTTTTTAAACTCTTGATAGGTTAAAAAGGCGCCTAATGAAATCCCTGTTAAAATAAACACCGCGTACCACGCGACTTGAGCAAACCCTAAGTCAATTGCAATCGGGTTATAAGGGGTTTTTGTTTGCGGGATGACCGCCATCATCACCACGATGATAAAAACCAAAACGGGTAATCCGTAGGTCCATATTGTTTGTTTGTTTTTACTCATCCATTTCATCGTCTTCATCTCCTCTTCTTGATGCTTTTTTTGCAACCGCCTTCGTTAAGGTAAGGGCTGCGTTATAGCCTAAGTATTTAAGTTTTTGGTTCATGGCCGCACTTTCTACTAGGGTTGCGACATTGCGTCCAGGTAAGACCGGTATCACGATTTTCGTCAGTTCGGTGTTGAATATTTTAATTGTTTCTGAATCAATTCCAAGTCGATCATAATGTTTTTTGCTGTCCCACAGTTCAAGTTCGACCACTAACCGGATTTTTTTGTTTTCACGGTAAGCTCCAGCACCAAACATTTGAACGACATCCACAATTCCGATGCCTCTAACTTCAATGTAACGCTCCAAAATCTTAGGTGCGCTTCCCACTAAGACACCTGGGGCTGCTTCAAAGATATCGACTCGGTCATCACTTATCAAAATATGGCCTCGTTTAATCAGTTCAAGTGCCGTTTCGCTTTTTCCAATCCCGCTTTTGCCGGTAATGAGAACCCCCATCCCGTGTATGTCCAAAAGAACACCATGAAGTGAGGTTCTAGGAGCAAGCTTATTGTGTAAGTATTGATAGAGTTTGCCCGATAACGGTGTGGTTCTATAATCGCTTTTTAAGATGGCGACAGAGTATTTGTTTCCCAGTTCAATGAACAATTCTTCAATGTCTACATTGACTGAAAAGATGACCCCAGGAGGGTTCATCATAAAGAGTTCTTCGATTCGCTTTTTCCTAAGTTCTAACGGGAGCAACTGCATGAAACTGGCTTCCTTAGACCCAATCAGTAAAAGGCGATCTTTATCAAAAAAGTCTAAGAACCCTGCGATTTCAACCCCGGGTCTTGAGAGCATTTCTGATTTGATCTCATTTTCTAACGAGGTGTCATCGGTCAAAAGCTTCAATTGAAGATCTTTGACGATGTGTTTAATTTTGAGTTTCATGATTACCTCCAAAAAATAACTTTTTCTTTGCTAAACCAAAGCCTTATATAAGTAGACATCATCAGCCTTAATCCCGTGAACAAGAGTGAGAATATAAAGAGATGGTGAAGCCCTAAGAACTCAAATCCTTTTCCAAATGTTTGACTGATGAGATAAAGGATGAGAATTTGAGCAACGATGTTTAACACCCCAAAACTGTAGATCATCCATTTGAATAAAAAACGGAATAAAAGCAGTTTGACTAGGTTTTCTGCTAATGTCAACAACGTGATGCCTACAAAAAAACCTGAGATAGTAAGCACCATGAGTGGAGCACCCAGTCCAATCGCTAACCCGTTCACGACCGCTCCAATTAAGAGATTGACCGCGAAGGATAACAGCATGTGCATACCGAAACTTCGGTGCAACATAAAGCCTAAGGAAAGCGATATTTTTCGTGTGTTTTTCTGGTTTTTAAACTGTTCGATGAGTTCTTTTAATTCCTCTTCGCTGAGCTCATCGTGATCTTTTGGATCGTCTGGTTTCATTTAAATCCCCCTTACGTTAAAACATGAATTAAATACTGTCCCGTATAACTCTTGGCAACTTTCGCAATCTCTTCGGGTGTCCCTATCGCAACAATCTCTCCACCGGCGTCTCCGCCTTCTGGACCCAGATCAATGATGTGATCCGCATTTTTAATGACATCCAAGTTGTGCTCGATGATGACCATCGTAGCCCCTTCATCGACAATCTTATGAAGCACTTTCAGTAAACGCTTGACATCATCGGTATGAAGACCGGTTGTGGGTTCATCTAAGATGTAAATCGATGTCTTCGTGATTCTTCGGTACAGTTCACTGGCCAGTTTCACCCGCTGGGCTTCACCACCAGACAAGGTGGTGGCCGACTGGCCCAAAGTGATATACCCTAATCCCACATCAAAGATGGTTTGAATCTTTTGTTGAATCTTGGGATGGTTTTCAAAAAACGACAACGCTTCTTCAATGGTCATGTCTAAGACGTCTGAGATGTTTTTTCCTTTGTATTTGATTTGAAGGGTTTCATGGTTATACCGTCTGCCTTGACAGACTTCGCAGGTCACATAAACATCGGGTAGAAAGTGCATGGAAATCTTTTTGACGCCATCGCCGCCACAGGCTTCACAACGTCCGCCTCGGACATTAAACGAGAAACGTCCCTTTTGATACCCTCTGGCTTTGGCTTCGTTTGTTTGTGAGAAGAGATCTCTAATGTCATCAAAGACACCGGTATAGGTAGCGGGGTTACTCCGTGGGGTTCTGCCTATTGGTGATTGTGAAATTTCAATGACCCGGTCCACCAAATTCATGTCCATAATCGCGGTATGCTCACCGGGTTTTTCTTTGGTCTTATAATACTTCTGTTGAAGTCCCTTCATCAAAATCTCGTTGACTAACGTGGATTTTCCTGATCCCGAGACCCCTGTCACGACCGTCAGTTTACCTAAAGGAAAGCCAACCGTGATGTTTTTTAAGTTGTTGGCGCGTGCGCCAACGACTAAGATTTCTTGGCCGTGCCCTTCCCGTCTTGTTTTAGGAACGTCAATTTTGAGTTGTCCGGTTAGGTATTGACCCGTCAGACTATTTGGATTCGCCATGACTTCTTTCGGGGTGCCGCATGCGACAACTTTTCCACCGAATTTACCGGCCTTAGGACCAATATCAATCAAATAATCGCTTTCGAGCATGGTCTCATGGTCGTGTTCGACCACAACCAAGGTGTTGCCTAAATCGCGCATCTTCTTTAAGGTGTGAATCAGTTTGGCGTTATCTTTTTGATGAAGACCAATGGAGGGTTCATCAAGAACATAAAGCACTCCGGTTAGCTTCGATCCGATTTGGGTCGCTAACCGAATGCGTTGGGCTTCACCACCCGACAGGGTGGATGCGCTACGCGACATGGCTAAATACCCTAGTCCAACATCTTGGAGAAAGGTCAGTCGCGAGATAATTTCTGATAGAGCAAGGCGTGCGATTTGTTTTTGTTCTTTATCCAGTTCAAGCGATGATAAGAACATGATGGCGTCATCGATGGACAGACGTGTGAGATGATCTAAATTTTTTCCACCGACTTTAACCGAGAGCGCTTGTGGGTTTAATCGAGCCCCGTGACAAACCGGGCACTCGGTTTCAATCATGAAGTTTTCAATCCAACTTCGAATCCATTCGGACGTGGTTTCTCGGTACCGTCTCATCAAATTGACAATCAAGCCTTCGTGGTAATCCACTTTTTCATGGATTCTTCCTGATGAGGATTTGATTCGAAAATGAAGCTTATCCTTGGACCCGTATAAAATGATGTCTAAATGCTCTTTGGACAGTTCTTTCATCGGCACATGAATCGGAATCTGATAATGTTTGCAGACAGTTTCTAACATCAATGAACTGATGTTTTCATCGTCGTTATTCTTATACGGAATCAATCCGCCTTCTAAGAGGGGGCGTTCTGGGTCGATGACTAAGTTTTCAACCACTTCCAGTTTAGATCCAAGTCCGTTACAATGCGGACAGGCTCCAAGGGGCGTATTAAACGAAAACAGTCTAGGCTCGAGTTCAGGAATATTGAAATCGGAATTCGAACAACTGTACGTTTGACTAAAACTCATCATGGTGGTTTCATCCACCAAGACTTTGGTTTTTCCACCGGCGAGTTTAGCGGCCAGTTCAAGTGCGTCGTATAGACGACTTCTTAAACCTTCTTTAATGAGAAGGCGGTCAATAATCAAATAAAAGTCGTGTTTTTTATTTTTATCGAGTTCCGGCATCTCTTCAAGCAACACCACTTCTTGATTGATGTAAGCCCGGGTGAACCCGTCTTTTAAGTACTGTTCAGCAAGTTTTTTATGCGACCCTTTTTGCTGTTCCGAAACAGGGGCTAAGATGAGAACCCTTGACCCTTCGGGAAGCGATAACACCTTGAGTGTCATTTCTTCAATCGATTGCTTGGAAAGCGGTTCATCGGTATCGGGACAATAAGGGATTCCGATTCGAGCATATAGCAACCTTAAATAATCGTAGACTTCAGTCACGGTTCCTACGGTAGATCTTGGGTTATTTGATGTCGTCCGTTGATCGATTGAAATCGAAGGGGATAACCCTTCAATTCGGTCGACATCCGGTTTTTCAAAGTTGCCTAAAAACTGTCTAGCGTAAGACGATAACGATTCCATGTATCGCCTTTGCCCTTCTTGATACAGAGTATCAAATGCTAAAGATGATTTTCCTGATCCGGATATTCCGGTCATGACAATCAACTTATTTTTCGGTATGTCTACGGATAAATTATCGAGGTTATTTTCACGTGCATTGACGACTTTAATGATGTCCATTGATGTGCCCCTTGAACGTGTTCTCATCCATCAAAGCGATGCCTAAGTCACGTGCTTTTTTTAGTTTCGATCCTGCGTCTTCTCCTGCCAAAAGATAATCCGTGGCTGATGAGACGGATGATGAGACTTTTCCGCCTAGTTTTTCAATGATTAATGCGGCTTGATCGCGTGAAAAATCCGTTAATTTGCCGGTAAGAACAAACGTTTTTCCATTGAATGGGTGAACGATGGTTTGGGTTTGTTCTTGGGTTGTGTTAAGACCCAAGGCTTTGAGTTCATCCATCAGTTTTTGGTTTTGAGGATTCGAAAAATACGACACGATGGAGTGCGCAATCATCTCGCCAATGTCGCTAATGGCGACTAACTCTTCAACGGTGGCTTTTTGGATTGAATCTAAACTTTGATAATGTTTGACCAAACTTTTCGCTGTTTTTTGACCCACATGCTTAATGCCTAACCCAAAAAGAAGTTTGTCAAGGGATTGTTTTTTAGAGGCTTCAATGGCGTTTAATAAGTTATCGACCTTTTTAGGACCAAAACCAGGAAGAATCGTCAGTTCATCGCGGACGAGATGCAACCGGTAAAGATCGGGAATGCTGTTTAAGTACCCTAAATCATGAAGCAGTTCGACCACCTTTTCACCTAAGGTGTCAATATCCATCGCGACCCGACTCGAAAAGTGGATGAGCCCTCCAACATTTTTACCCGGACAGTCGATGTTGGTGCAATAATAATCCGCTTCATCTTTTTTCCTTATTAATTCTGAATGACATACCGGGCACGTTTCGATCATCTTAAATGGGACTTGATCGGTTCGTTTGGTTAAAACCACTTCAAGGACTTCAGGAATGATTTCTCCTGCTTTATGAATCATGACATAGTCATTGATTCGGATGTCTTTATCTTTAATGTAATCCTCGTTATGAAGGGTGGCCCGTGACACTTGGGTTCCAGAAACAAAGGCAGGTTCTAGCTCAGCAACCGGTGTAATGACGCCTGTTCGTCCCACTTGAAAGAGGATATCGATGAGTTTCGTTTCCACTTGTTCGGCTTGAAACTTATACGCGGTTGCCCATTTGGGCGACTTAGCGGTGTATCCAATGGTTTCATATACGTTAAAATCATTCACTTTAATGACGCATCCGTCGGTATCAAAGGGGAGTTTTTTTCTCAGTTCATCATAGGAAGCAATTTGAGTTTTCAACTGATCCAATGTGGTGTTTAAATGATAATGTTGGTTCACCGGAAACCCGAGTTCAGACAAAAGCGCTAACGCTTGGATTTGTGTTGAAACATGCCGTTTGGCATCAACAATCATGTAAACAAAAAGGTCTAACTGTCTTTTTTCAACGATTCGGCTATCCAACTGCCGAATGGTTCCGGCAGCGGCGTTTCTTGGGTTTGCAAAAAGAGGCTCGTTTTTTTCTAAGCGTTCTTGGTTTAATCGGTTGAAACTTTTATGAGGCATGAAGACTTCTCCTCTAACCTCAATATCCATCGGTTGACTTAATTTTAAAGGAAGGCTCTTAATGGTTTTAACATTTTCGGTCACGTCTTCACCAACAGATCCGTTTCCTCGCGTTGCTGCACGTTTAAAAAGCCCTGCCTCATAAACCAAACTGATTGCAAGACCATCGATTTTTAATTCGGAGACATAGGCAACCGGTCCGACTTGTTTTTGAATGCGTTCATCGAAAAGCATCAGTTCTTCAACGTTAAATACGTTGGAAAGACTCATCATGGGAACCGTATGCTGGACCTTTTGAAACCCTTCTAAGACTTTTCCACCAATCTTTTGGGTGGGGCTATCGGGTAAACGGTACTCGGGATAACGGGTCTCAAGATCGATGAGTTCGTTGACATACCTGTCATAGGCTTGATCCGATAAGGTCGGTTGGTCTTTGACATGGTAATCTTGGTTGGCCTGGTTAATCAGGTTGACCAAGTATTGAATGCGTTGTTTGGTATCCACTCTAATCACCTAATGATATTATATCATCAAGTTGAGAAGGAGACACGGTTTTCAACCCACTTTCTCGCTGAAACAAAGATGAAACGCCCGTTGCCGTTGCAAATAGATCCATTTTAGCCCTGGTCACAGCGACAAAGAGCAATCGTCTTTCCTCATCGTGCTCCGCTTTCGTTTGTGCCTGATACGATGGAAGTTGACCTTTCTCAAAGCCTAAAAGGATGACCGCTTCAAATTCAAGCCCTTTGGCTTGATGGATGGTTAAGAGTTTAATGCCATATTCGGTGGAGTCCGCTCCATCATCAATATCAAAAGGAATATCGGCTTCGTGGAGAGCCAAGATTAGATCCGATACCCTCAAATGATGACGGTATAATATCCCAATCGATGGATAGGATTTATGCTTCTTTTTTAAGTAACGAATCAACCGAATGACTTGACGGCACTCCTCCATGATAGAGGGGTAATAAATCCGATAACAAAGCCCTTTATGAGGGCTTGTTGAAACAAGCTGCTTCGGCATTTTTTGATGGCGAAAGATGATCTGATTGGCCATCTGAATGATGGCTTTAGTCGATCGATAGTTTAATGTCAAAGGATACCGTTTGGCTTGAAATGTTTTCTCATACTCTAAAATGATGGTTGGATAAGCCCCTCTAAAACGGTAGATGCTTTGATCCGGATCGCCTACAGCAAACACATGGGTATCGGATTTGATCAAGGTTTTAAGGAGCTTAAACTGCAAGGGGTTGGTGTCTTGAAACTCATCAACAAAGATATGGGAATGATAAAGGTCTTGAGGCTTGTTCTTTAAAGCCTCAATTGTTTCAATGAGCAAATCATCAAAGTCTTTCCATTTGTTTTGTTTAAGAAACGCTTGATAACGCTCATAAATGGCTGGTTTTTTTAGCCTTTTTAAACTGTTTTTATAAAGGCTAATGGCCAATGTTTCGTCTGGTCTAAAGGGCATCTTCTGTTCATCAATCATCTCAAATTCAATCTTAAGCGTCTCTTTTAGGTACTGGTAGCATAAACTATGAAACGTGTGAATATGAACCCCTTGATTCTTTAACCGTTCTTTCATTTCAGAAGCTGCTTTTTTCGTAAAGGTGATGGCAAGAATATGATGCTCCAAAACACCTTTTGAAATCATATGTCGAATCCGTTCAACCACCACTTTAGTTTTCCCTGTTCCCGCTCCAGCCAATAAAAAAAGAAAGCGTTCGGTAGCAAGAACCGCTTTCTGTTGTTCGTCATTGAGTTGCATGTTATCACCCTACTTATAATAGCGTGAACCCTTCTTATTTTCTTACTTTTCGAATGGAGGGATGGCTTTCTAAGATTTTCTTTATCCCATGAGGCATGCTAAACGCAATCGTCGCAACCTCTTGATCGACGGAGATCACAACGCCCATGCCAAACGTGTTGTGTTCCACTTTATCTCCTGTTTTTAACAACGTTTCTTGTTCGGTTTTTTCCGTGATAAAAGCTTTTTCCATTTCAACTTTCGATTCTTTGATGAAACGGGAAGGGTAACCATAACGGAGTTGACCATAGACCATCCGTTGATCGGCATAAGAAAGATACAGTTTTTCTTGACATCGTGTAATGCCCACGTATGCCACACGTCGTTCTTCTTCAAGCTCTTGAGGGCTCATGAAGGCCCGTTCTGCTGGAAAAATGCCTTCTTCCATCACCACCATGAAGACCACCTTAAACTCCAGTCCCTTGACTTGATGATAAGTGGATAGAATCACGCGATTATCGTCTTGAAGTTCTTGGTCTAAATCCGTAAACAAAGCGATTTGTTCCAACTGCTCGTTGAGTTTTTCTAAAAAGGTGCCTTCATAATACTGATCCCCTCTAACAAAAACGTTTTGCAGTTCCTTAAGGTTGCTGATCCGGTCTTCAGCGAGTTCATCTTCTTCTTTTTTCAATACGTCGATATAACCGGTTTTAGCCATCAAATACGGCATGATTTGAGAAAGTTCCTCCATCGAAGAAACATGCTCATTCATGTCTTTAATCAACTGTTTAAACTCCTGCAAACTCTTTTTGGCCATGGGCGTAAGATCAACATACTCAATCGCTTCAAACATGGAAATCCCCATGGCTTTGGCGTGTTGTTCCAGCTTTTGAACTGAAACTTGTCCGATGGACCGTTTGGGCACGTTGACAATGCGTTTCAGGTAATAATCCTGATCGGGATTCAAAACCACACGAAGATAGGCTAAGGCATCTTTGATCTCTTTTCGCTCGTAAAAGGAGATGCCCCCATAAATGCGGTAGGGAATGCCTTGTTTGATGAGTGCTTCTTCAAAAAGCCTAGATAACGCGTTGTTTCGGTAGAGGATAGCGATATCTTGATAGTGATAACGTGTCTGGATTAAGCGTTCAATTTCATTAACAACAAAAAACGATTCTTGAATATCGTTAAAAAGTCGGTGGTATTTCGGGAGTTCACCGAGTCCCAAATCCGATGCTAGATTTTTTGCTGTTGGACGGTTAAAATTATAGGAAATCAGTTGATTCGCCGCTTTTAAAATGTGATTGGTGGAACGGTAATTCTGATCAAGCACCACCCGTTCAGCTTTAAACTCTTTTTGAAAGAGCTCTTGGTTATGATAGTTCGCCCCTCTAAACGAATAGATGCTTTGATCGGGGTCTCCCACAACAAAAGCCGTATGATGGGGTAACGCCAAGAGTTTGAGCAGTTGATACTGCAAAAGATCCGTATCTTGAAACTCATCCACTAAAACGTGTCTAAACTGCTGTTGATAGTAGGTTCTTATGGCGCTATATTGACTTAAAAGTTCCAAAGGGTAGACGATTAAATCATCAAAATCAACCAGTTGGTTTTCAAAAAGGAAGTCACGGTACTTAAGGTAAATCCGTTCCTCATCCTTTTTTTCAAATGCATCGATCCGTTTGGTTTTATAGTAAGAAATCAAGTTTTTCATGGCTTTGGCGGAGTACATTTTACTGTCTAATTCCAATGCCTTGATGGCTTCTTGAATGATCTTTTTTGCGTCCTCTTCATCAATGACATTAAACTGGATGCCATACCCATAAGGAAGCTCAGAAATGTACTTTCTTAAAATCTTTAAGCCAAACGCATGAAAGGTGTAAAGCCAAACATCAATGGCGTGAGGGCCTACCATGTCCATGACACGGGTTTTCATTTCTCTAGCGGCCTTATTGGTAAAGGTGACCGCTAAAATCCGTTTGGGTTCAATCCCTTTCATGATGAGATACGCAATACGAGTCGTTAACGTTTTGGTTTTTCCAGTTCCAGCTCCCGCGACGACAAAAAGGGGTCCTCCTTCGTGGATGACCGCTTTTAATTGCGCATCGTTGAGTGTAGCTAGAAAGTTCATATGTCCTTATCCTTTGTAAGAACTCTTAAGAGGAACAATCTCGTTAAAGATGAGACATTGAGGGGTTGAGTCGTTATCTGTGTTGAAAAATCCATTACGAATGAACTGAAATTTATCTTCAGGTTTAACGTTGGCCAATGCCTTTTCAACCCATCCATGCTGAATCGTCCAAGACTGTTCATTGAAGCGGTCTTCGAGTTCCATTGAATCATCCCCGATGATCATTGGACCAAAGAAATTGAATTGCGCCTTAATGGCTTCGGTTGCTTCAACAAAATGAATGGTACCATTGGGTTTTCGCTCATTGAAGCCTGAACCTGAGCGTGTCAACGGATCATAGGTAGCAAGCACCTCAATTGGGTTTCCTGCTTCATCCTTGATGACATCATAGGCTTTGATAAAATACGTATGGAACAAGCGTACTTCTTCATGGATTGCGAGGCGTTTATAATGTTTATTGGGCTTTTGAATAACAAAGTCATCGTGTTCAATGTAAAGGTGTTTTGAAAAAGACACGATACGTGTTCCTAGATGATCGTGATCTGGATGATTGGGCACCTCAAAATATTCGATTTTTCCGTCTTCGTAGTTGGTGATGGTCACCTTAAGCGGATTGATAATGGCCATCGCTCTCGGCGCTTTTATGCTTAAATCATCACGAAGTGACGCCTCTAACATATCGTTTCCAATGGTCGAATTCACTTTGGATAACCCGGTTGATAAAATAAAATGTCGGATTGCTTCTGGGGTAAACCCACGTCTTCTTAGTCCCATCAAAGTGGGCATTCTTGGGTCATCCCATCCCGTTACTTTATGGGTTTCCACCAATTGACGTAAATACCGTTTACTCATCACGGTGTTTTCAATTGACAATCGTCCAAACTCGATTTGTCTAGGTACCTTAGGCATCTCGGTTTCTCGAACACACCAGTCGTATAATGGACGATGGTCTTCAAACTCTAATGAACAAAGAGAATGGGTAATGCCTTCAATGGCATCTTCAAGCGGATGGGCATAGTCGTACATGGGGTAGATGCACCAGGTGTTGCCGGTGTTGTGGTGTTCAGCGTAACTGATCCGATAAAGGGCAGGATCGCGCATGTTCATGTTCGGGCTTTTCATATCAATCTTAGCGCGAAGCACGCATTCGCCTTCTTTGAACTTGCCTTCTTTCATTTGAATGAAAAGATCAAGGTTTTCTTCAACCGAGCGATTTCTGTAAATCGATTCGATGCCTGGCGTATTGACATTTCCACGGTCTTTCGCCATTTGCTCAGGAGAGGAATGGTCGACATAAGCCAACCCTTTTTTAATTAAAAGAATGGCCCGTTGGTACATTTCTTCGAAATAATCCGATGCGAAAAGCACATGTTTAGGCTCATAGCCTAACCATCTGATGTCGGCTAGGATGGCTTTGACAAAGATGTCGTCTTCTTTAGCGGGGTTGGTATCATCATACCTTAGGTTCGTATAACCGCCAAACGCTTTAGCAAGTTCAAAATTGATGATGACCGCTCGGGCATGACCAATGTGTAAAAATCCGTTGGGTTCAGGGGGAAACCGTGTGATGATCTCCTTGTGTTTCCCACTGCTTAGATCGGATTCGATAATGGTTTTAATAAAGTTGGATTGAATTTCCATTTTGAAATCACCTCATATTCTCATTTATTATATGATAAAACCAACCAAACTACAAGTTTGATTGGTCATTAATCATGATTTAAAAGAAAAGCGTTCTTGCGAACGCTTGCCTTTAATTTAGGAGGTTAAAGAGTTGTGACAAGTCCTGATCGGAACTCGACAGCAAATCCAAGATGGTGGTATAAAGATCAGCAAGTTCTTCATCGCTTAACGCTTCAATGTTGCTGAGTAGATCTTCAATGGATTCATTCAGTGCTTCAGGATCATTTATATTATTGATCAAATCGTTTACCGATTCTTGAACTTGAGGCGGAACGGATTCGTTTGTAGCAAGCTCATCCAATATGCTTTGAACGGTGCTGGCAATCTCTGCCATTTGAACAACGCTTTCGTCCAGTTGAATGAAGAGTCTCAAACGGTTGTTGACCAGTTGGACTTGGGTTAGTGTCATCCCTGCCCCACTCATTTGATCACTGAAGTTACGAATGATGAACTGGCCACCCGATATCATGTCGTTATCGCCAATCATAAGCAAAATATCGCTAATAAACTCTTCTGTTAAGGTGACTTCTCCAGCCTGTAGGCTGTTGACTTGAATGACCAAGTCGTTGCCATTAATGTCTGGAATCGCATCCAGTTTAATGATGGTAGCAAATCGTTTGTTCGGATCGTTAATATCCGTCAGTTGGATAGGGAGGTTAATGACAAAGGATCCTTCCATGGTGATATAAGGACTCAACGCTTGCAAGCGGTAATTGTCAGCAATCACCGATTCCATGAGTGCACCATTTTGATTTAGATTGCTTCTAAGCAAATATTCAAAAATACGGTTTAACGTTAAAGCATCAAGTTCAATAAAAGGATCGGATGTTGTACTCAAGGTTGAGAAAACCAAAGAGGTTGCTTTGCTTGCAAAAATGGATTGAAGCTGTTGTTCATTGATGATTCTATCATAAGGCATTAACGTGAAAACGGGAGCATTATCTCTCAGTTTTCCTAAAACCAAAGACCCTGCAAACTCGCCATCTTTAAATCCGATATCAATCAGTTCATTTTCTTTGATAAATCCCAATAACGCTGAGACAACGCGTGCTGTTTGTTGATCTTCGCTAAATTGTTGGGATATCAAGGCTTGGATATCGACACGCATTTCACGTTCTTTTGGATCAAAGGTTGCAAATCCGTCAACCATTTGATTGATGAAGGAGCCTAAGTCTTGATTGAGCACTTGTTCAGCTAGCATGCTCGCTGTATTAAATGTCCAAGCCAGTGGCAAGTTCCCTAAATTCAGTTTTTCAAGTCTTAGCACCACTTCATCGGTATTCAACGTCAATTTGAACACCATCAAAAGCGTGGTTTTATACGTGAAATTCATGTATTTTAAGTGAATGCCCGATTCAATCTCAATGATGTCTTCTTTAAAACGGACATAGGTTCCTAAATACCCATACTCTGCACCGGATTGTTCTCCGGCCATCACATAGATTTGTTCAACCTCAGGTGCTTCTTCGTTTAAATAGTTCGGATTCATGCCTTGGAATGTAGTCAGCAACAACTGATTGGCTTGAGCTTGAGTAAACCCAATGTTGATCGCGGCATTTGAATCGGTCGAAAGTAAAAAAGCATCCAATTCGTCTTGAACCATGTCGGTCAACTGGAAACTATTTTGGCCTAGATCACCAAAATCATCCATGGGAATCTCGAAATCTTTGTACATGATGCCAAGCAGTCCCAAGGGGATAACCATTGCGGTGATAATGGGGATAACGATGATCTTAAAAAGAAATTTCATAAACTCACATCCTTTGTATCTTTATCTTAATCCAAACTTAACAAAAACACAACATATTAGCCCAATAACAAAAATAATCCTAGTTTCTCTCTTAGTCTTCAATCGTTAGCGTTGAAGAACCCCCTAGCAAATAGTTGGGTAAAGCACCATGGGCTTGATACTGATAGAAGGCTGCTGCAGCAATCATCGCGGCATTGTCGGTACAAAACGCCATGGATGGCATAATGATTTCTACATGAGGAATTTCTAAATAAATGCGGTTGCGAAGGCCTCGGTTAGCAGCAACCCCTCCAGCAACAATAATTTGTTTGGCGTGATAGCGTTCTGCGGCTAAGCGAGTTTTTTCAATCACCACATCTAAGACGCTTGCTTGAAAGGAAGCACAAAGGTCGTTGATTCGAATCATTTCTTGACGCTGTTCGCTGTTATGAACAAGGTTGATGACGGCACTTTTTAAACCGGAAAAACTGAAATCAAACGCTTTTCGGTCCAAATAAGGGCGCGGAAGTGAATACGTGTCTTTTCCAAGTTGGGCGCGTTGATCAATCTCAGGTCCCCCTGGATAACCCAACCCCAGTGTACGGGCAACCTTGTCATAGGCTTCCCCAATCGCATCATCCAATGTGGTTCCTAATCGTTTAAAGTGCATGTGTTTTTCCATGAGGATCAGTTCCGTGTGTCCTCCTGAAATCAATAAAGCAATCGCAGGAAACGTCATGTCATGTTCGATTCCGGCCCCATAAATATGCCCCATTAGATGATTCACACCCATTAAGGGAATCGAATGGGCATACGCAAAGGCCGTAGCCGCATTGATACCGACCAATAAGGCCCCGATAAGACCCGGTCCTTCCGTAACCGCCACCAAATCAATCTCTTTTTCGGTTATTTTTGCGTCTTTGATGGTTTGTTCGAATACGCGTGTAATGTGAAGCACGTGATTGCGTGAAGCAATTTCTGGAACCACACCACCAAACGTTTGATGGATATCGATTTGAGACAAAACAACATGAGAAATGACCTCTTTCCCATCTTTAACGATGGCCACACTGGTTTCGTCACAACTCGATTCAACGGCTAAGATAATCACTGGCATTCACCTCCTTAACATAAACAAACGCATCTTCATTTGGGTAATATTCTTTTCGGATATGGGATTTTACAAACCCCTCTTTTTCATAAAGATGTTGCGCTTTATGGTTGCTTCTCCTCACTTCGAGTGACAGCATTTTTACCCCCATTTGAGCCAACTCTTTCAAACACTGGGTCAATAATCTCGTTCCCAACCCTTGGGACTGATAGTCTTTTAAAACCGCAAAATTCATCATTTCAGCCTGTTCATCGACCACTCTAAATCCTAGATAAGCCACAATGGATTGATTTTCTTCTAACACAAAATAAACCGCATAAGGATTATCAGAAAGTTCTTGAATCAAAAATTTCAGGTCTAGCGGGCTTGGAAAGACATCTTTTTCTATCCGAAAAATAGCCCATACATCCTGTTCCTTAGCGCGTCTGATCATGGTTCATTTCCGCTTCGGTCTTTCTTAAATAATGAGGAACAAGGGCGTGGATGTCTTTCACTAAAACGGCATGTTCAACAATCCGTTTAGCGGATATTTCATAGTTTCTGTCATCAATGAAGATTAATTCGGCTCCTTGGTATTCCGGAAGTTCGTATAAATCTTTTAACAGCATGTGTCGATCAGAAAGCAAAACCGTTCCTTTATCATAAATACCGGTAAAAACAGAGCCCCGTCTCGCATCAATTGCTGGTGCAACCTTTCGCTCGTAACCGGATGTCATCATCATGAGGGAACTGATGGTTTTAACCGGAATTTTTTTGGTGTACCCAAGCATTTTAGCGACCGTAACCGCGATACGAATTCCGGTATAGGACCCCGGTCCATGCCCCACAATGAGTTCATCAAGACTTTCTAAGGTTAACTTGTTTCGTTGCAACAGTTGATCGATTCGATCCACAAGGTATTTAGCATGATCACGAAGCGCGACGCGAATAGAATAATCCACGAGCTGGTCGCCTTTGATATAGCCAACAAACATTAATTGGGTGGAAACATCAAATACCAATCGTTTTTTCATATGCTTTGAACCGCCCTTTTGCATGGATAACCGACACAGGTCATTTTAAACTCACGTTCTTCTTCAGAGAGTTTCTTAATTTCAACTAAAAGATAATCTTTCGGCAAAACTTCTGGAACCTTAAACGGCCATTCGACAACAATCATGCCGTATCCATCGATGTATTCTTCTAAATCAAAATCATCACCAAGACCTTCTAAACGGTACAGATCCAGGTGAAAAAGCGTTTTAAAGCCATCTTGCGTGGTGTATTTTTTCATCAAGGTAAAAGAAGGACTGTTCACCACTTGACGAATGCCAAGTGCGCGTGCAAGTCCTTTTGTGAAGGTGGTTTTCCCAGCTCCTAAGTCGCCATCCAACAAGATGACCACTTTGGGTTCATTTTTAAGCAATAACCCCAGTTCAAAACCAAGACTTTCTGTTTCGATGGGTGAGGTGGTTTTCTTGATTTTCATGATAATCCTTTATTTAAGAACGTCTTCATACCCTTTTTTTCCTAAAAGAGCAAACATGTTTTTCTTATACGCTTCGACTCCGGGCTGATCAAACGGATTAATGTCCATTAAGTAAGCCGAAACCGCGCATGCTTTTTCAAAAAAGTAGACCAAATAGCCAAACGTATAGGCATCAAACGTGGGAATTGAAATTACAAGATTGGGCACGTTTCCTTCTTTATGCGCCATCATCGTTCCTTTTAGAGCTTGTTGATTCACATACGATAAAGGTTTTCCTTTTAAGTAGTTCAGTTCATCCAAATCACTGGCTGTTTCAGGAATCAAAACATCGTTTACCGGTTTTTTAACATCAATGACGGTTTCAAAAAGGTGTCGTTCCCCTTCTTGAATGTATTGACCCAGTGAATGCAAATCGGTAGAAAAGGAAGCTGATGCAACAAAAAGACCTTTGTTTTCTTTTCCTTCAGATTCTCCAAAGAGTTGTTTCCACCATTCGTTTAAGAACATGAGGTTGGGCTCATAGCCGACCAGCATTTCGATCTTTTTTCCCGATTGATAAAGCAAATGTCGGGTGGCTGCATAAAGATACGACTCGTTGGTTTCAAGTTGGGGATCTAAATAACGCCAATACGCATCCTTCGCTCCTTGCATCATGCTAAACACATCAATCCCAGCTGCCGCCATCGGGAGCAACCCCACCGCTGTTAAAACAGAATAGCGTCCGCCAACATCGTCAGGAATTTCAAAGGTAACGTACTGGTTGGCCTTAGCCATCGTATAAAGCGCCCCTCGTCTTTTATCGGTGGTTGCGTAAATCCGCTTTTTGGCTTGTTCTATTCCGTACTTTTGTTCAAGAAGGTCCTTTAAGATGCGAAACGCAATGGCCGGTTCCGTGGTGGTTCCCGATTTAGAGATCACATTGATTGAAAAATCTTTGTCCTTTAAATAGGTTAAAAGATTGGCCATATAATGACCGCTCATGTGATGACCAGCAAATAGGATTTCCAATGCTTCTTTTTGGAAGGGTTCTTTGAGGAACTCTAATCCGGCTTTCGCTCCTAAATACGAGCCCCCTATTCCAATTACGACCAACACCTGGCTTTGTTTTCGGATCTGTTCAGCTGCTTTTAAAATGTTCTTCCATTCGTCTTGACGATCCTCGATTGGCCAATTAAGCCAACCTAAAAAATCATGACCTTTGCTTGTTTTGGCGTGCATGGTCTCATGAATCTCTTTAATTTTTTGTTGATAAAATTCGGGTTGCTCGCTTAAAAACAAGCGCGCATCTTTAATGTTTAGTTCGATGTGTGCCATCTTATGACCTCTGTTTTTTTTGTTTTTCTATCCAATGGGGCAATGCTTGATCCAACGTGTAAAACCCGATCTTAATTTTGACCTGTTTCGTGATTTTCGGATGGATGGGGTGTGCTTGTTTATACGACAGTTTGAGTCTTTTATTTGCTTCGTCGATTTCCAGAATCACGACATCCACTTCATCACCGACCCGGATATAAGAATCAATCGATGAAATGAATTGTTCAGACAGTTCAGAGATATGAATCAGACCGGAATAATCATCGCAGGTAACAAACACCCCGTAGGATTGTATGCCTGTGACTTTGCAAAGAATACGATCGTTTACGTTCATAACCAATAACCTCGGGTTTATTATATCATAACACCGGTTTATGCATGACGTTATTGCCTACATGGTAGCGTATTCATGATGGTCTTTTGTTCATAAAAAGGATAGAAAAAAGGGTGACACTGGTGTGCCACCCCATCATTTTTGTGATTTAATCCACATTCACGACGCCGATTACCCCTGGAACATTTTCCAAAAGTAACGCTTCAATCCCTTGTTTTAACGTCACGTCAATCGCCATACACCCGTCACAGGCTCCAAGCATTTTGACGTATACGATGCCGTCTTCAACATTGAGAACTTCAATGTCTCCGCCATCTCTTTGTAAATAAGGTCGCACCTTATCAATCAATTTTAATACCATGTCTTTTGTTTGATCCATTCATCTCACCAGCCGTTTCTCACTTAACAGTATAGTCTTTTTTCTACTTTTGTTCAAATGATTCGATAGCGGATGGCTTAAGTCTTTTTAAAACATAGTGAGGTGCATTCATGTTACACGATTCCGCTAAATAGTCTGGAATCCGTTTGTAACCGTTTGGCGATTTGGGGTCTGAATTAAACCCTCTAAGTCTTAAAAGACCCGAAGAAAGGTCTCCTACTAAATAAATGTAACGATCAAACGCCACATCCACGTAGCGTTCCGTAAATTTCAGTAAATCGAACCCTTCACGATGGTTCTTAATCAATTCAAAAGGTCCAAATGGGGTATCAATAATCATAGTTTCTCTTCCTTAGAAGGACGACGGCTTCGCTTGCTATCGCTTCGCGTTTTCCGATTGCGTCCATTTTTTCATACGTGGTGGCCTTGATGTTAACACGGTGTTCATCCAGTTCAAGCCACTTGGCCACATTTTTTTTGATGTCTGGGATATACGGGTTCAATTTGGGGAGTTCCAAGTAAACCGTTGAATCCACGTTTTCGATTTCATAACCTTCATCTTTCATTCGCTCGATAATCTTCTTGATGAGTATTGTGGACGATATGCCCTTGTATTGATGATCCGTATCTGGAAAATGAGTGCCTAAATCGCCTAAACCCATGGCACCTAAAATGGCTTCACCAATGGCATGAAAGAGCACATCGGCATCGCTGTGCCCATCCGGTCCCGCTTCAAATGGAATGGGGGTTCCTCCAAGAATCATCGGACGACTCGCTTTAAGGGGGTGAATATCAAAACTGTGTCCTACTCGCATGATACTGTCTCCTTCTAAAAGGCTTTTGACCATCACCAAATCTTCTGGATAGGTGACTTTAATATTGGGCTTATCGTTTAGGATGACATGGATGTTATCTTCCTGATAAAACGCTTGATAAAGTGCGATATCATCATCGAAGGCTGCTGTGTTTCGGATGTGGGCATACCGAATTTTCTCTGTTAAAAAAGCTTGAGGGGTTTGGGCGAGCAAATAGTCATCTCTCGAAACGGATGCCATGGCATTTCCTTGTTTTCGTTTGAGCGCTTGGCTAAGTTTTTCACAGACCACAACCGCATCCACATACGCTAACTTTTTTTCAATTTCCAAGATGATGTTTCGGTGGATAAGTGGGCGAGCAGCATCATGAATATATACATACGGGGTTTGAACTTCTTTTAACCCTAGCATCACCGATTCACTTCGTGTTTCTCCCCCAATAACGATTTTAACATGGGGGGTTCGATACGCTTCAAAATGTTTTAAATCTTGCTTTGAAACCACTAAAATCACATCGAATCCCAAATCCAAGAAGGTATCCATGCTGTGCATGAATAAAGGCTTTCCCGCAATGGGGACCAGTACTTTGGATAAACGAGTATGGGTTCTGCTGCTGGTTCCAGCAGCAACGATTAATGCTGTGTTCATAAAGTCACCTTAAAATAATCATCGAGGGGTTGGTCATGCTCATGAGGGGAAAAGGCGTCGGTCTCCTGAAAGGAATAGATGACACCCATCACGTGTTTCGGGCGATGGTCGCTTAGAAACCGATCATAAAACCCTTTTCCATACCCAATCCGATACCCTGCTGTTGAAATCGCTAAGGCCGGAACAATTAAATACTCGATAAAAGAATCAAGGATAGGGCCTTCTGTTGGTTCCATCACGCCAAACGCACTTTTAACAAAAACTGAATCCGAATGGGCTTCATAAAAATGGAGGTTATTTTCAATAACTTTAGGAAACACGAACCGCTTCCGGTCTTTTAAAAGGGGTAACAAATCAATTTCTTGGGGCATGGGATAAAAGAGACCCACGACTGTAGACTGTTGATAACGAGGATCCTTTTGAATGTGTTGAACCAACTGAAGGTCGGCCAATCGCTTACGTTCTTGGTCTAGGTTTTTCCTTAACGCCATCATTTGGATCCGGATGTCTTTTTTCACAGATCCAAATCCTTATAATAACAACAATGGTTGGTAAATTGCGGGTTAAACGCCATCTTTAATGCTTTTTTGGCTGCATCATAGAGTTCCAACTCTTGATGCGCATCGCTTCCACCAATCGCAATCCCAGCAAAGACCTCAAGATCAACGGATAAGGAGCCGTATTGCATGGATAAATTCAAAAACGTTGGATTGGATTTAACTCCGTTTATGATGAGTTCCATCTTTCTAGGATCGGTAATTGTGACCCCAAAAACCAACCCTGACATCCTAAAGATGTCACCGGATTCGCTTACAAAACTTGATTTAAGCTTTTTGATGTATTCCGCCATCATCATGTTTCCTACGTCTCGTCCGTGATCCTCATTGATTTTGGGAATATTTTTAAGTTCAATCAACATCAATTGAAAGTAACGCCCGTTTTTAAAGAGTTTGTTCATAGAAACTAACAAATCGTGTTGATCTTTGATACCATCTAAAATATCGATGTTACTTGACATGAAATGACGGTTAGCAATCGGATTTAACGTCCCCATAATAATGGATCCTTTTAAATCCTCGAACAAGCGTTTTCCCTTTTCTTTAAACCAAAGGTATCGTCCTTTAACCAAGATGCGGTAAGACGCCTGATACGTCGTTTGTGTCGGGGTTAAGTCCCCTAAAGCCGCTAAGTATTTTTTTAAGTCTTCCGCATCAATCTGTCTTCGATAATCCGTTAAATCCAGGGTATTCCCCGGTAGCCCTAAGTGCTTTACGCACGCATCGTTAAACCAAATGGATCGTTCGTCTAAATCAATAAAAAACAAGCCTTCATCGCTGAGTTCCAAGGTGGCTATAAATTTATGTCTTATGCTTTCAAGTTCGTTGTTGGTGTGATTGAGTGCTTTTTCAACTTCGAGCAAGTCGAAGTTTGACTTCTTTTCTCCAACCGACATTCGTCCTTTATATTTGCCTAACACATAAACCGGTTGGTTCACCATTTTAAATAAGACCGGTTGGCCTGTTGCGTTCATGAGCAGCAATTCTTCGATTTCTTGATCGCCGATTTTTAGTGTGTCTTTATAGGTTTGATAATACACATCCAATTGTCTGTTATTGATTTCTTGGTTGTTTCGTTTGACAAACCGGATGGACTGATTGAATACAGTAAATAGTTTTTTCCCAATAACGTCCTCTTTTTCCATGTTTAATTCATGAAGCAGTGTGCTGCTCATGTCTTTGATCCGTTCTTTCTTATCCACCACATAATACACATTCCACTGAGTGTTTTTGATGCTCTTAATAAAAATCTGATAATGATTCGCTTTCAGTGTTGAGGTTTTAAACGTGGAATAAAGAATAATTAAAAAGACAAAATAAACAAAGAAATTAAACCCGATATAAACCGTTTGATAGGTGGCATTTTTTAAGATGAAAGAGGCATATAAAACAAAAGCCATCACGGATAACGCGATGTTAAAAAAAGCCAAAATCATTCGGTTTTTAAGCACCTTTTCACTTTGGATGCTTTCAATGATTACCAAAAAAAGCGTGAAACAGGCGATAATGAGCGGGTATATGGGATGCTGAATCATACAATCACCAACTTAAATAAGGGAAGATGTAAACAAGAAACACAATCAAAAGGGTTATCCATAAACTTAAAACATATATAGCCCATTTGTTTTTAGCAAAAAAGCCTTCTGCTTTTTCAGCAAACTGACGATTGGATAAGGCCCGAATGGGCTCAAAAATGAATAATAAAAGTTTTTTTATCATATCGCGCTCCTACTTCATGAACATGCCGATGTACTCCATCAGCTTGTCTCTGTCATTGATTTTAAGCATAATGCCTTCAATCGCGATGCTAATGGTGCCGGTCTCCTCAGAAACAATGACGGTTAAACTATCGGAGATTTCGCTGATGCCAAGCCCAGCCCGATGCCTTGAACCCGTCGTTTTTTCAAAACCTTGGTTTTCTGATAATACAAAATACGCACCTGCACACAAAATCTGATCCCCTCGAATGATGACGGCACCATCGTGAAGCGGGGTATTGGGCGTGAAAATATTCATCAACAGTTCTTTAGAAACGATGCTGTTCATCATAATGGCGCGTTCGGAATATTGATCCAAGGTGTTATGCTTTTCAATCGTAATCAGTGCACCAATTTTTTGGCTCGATAATTGAAGGGCGGCATCCACGATGGCAACCTTGGTTTTCTCGCTTCCCATGACGAACTTCTCAGATTTTTTATCGGCTTTCCATACGACTTCAAGTGCGCGTCTAATATCAGGAGCCATGATGATGACCATCATCAAAGGGAGCCACTGAACCATATAGCGCAAAATGGCGTCGCTAATAAGAAACTCAAAATACCGAGCGATATACGCTAAGATAAAAACAAACATAAAGGACAACGTGATGGAAATCAATCGCTTGTTAGAAACAAGAAACTTCATGAGAAACAACACTAAAATCCAAATGAGGTATCCATCTACAATTAATTTCCAAATAGGAATCTCGAATAGCATGTGTCCTAGCTCCTTCCTCAAACTAACATCATTATATCACATTCGTGATACGTTCGATAGGTCAATTGCGATGAGATTGTTACGACTTTTAGTGATTCGAAATGGGACGTTTTGCTTTATAATGGAGTTGATTGCTAGATAAGAAAGCTGAAGGGGGCTCAATCATGTGGATTAAATGGCAACAAAAAACCATTAATTAAGCCTTTGAAAATTCCTCATACGGACATTTTCAAAAGCAATCGGTCGAATAAGACATCCTGTTAGCCTAGCTATATTGCCCGAAAATGAATGAGGTACATTATGGATCAAGCATTATTAGTTGGACTTTCGCTTTATGAAAGTCATGAGAATACCGTACGTTCTTTGGATGAGTTAGAGCATCTGGCTTTAGCCGTTGGCATTCAAACGGTTGAAAAAGTCATCCAAAACGTCAAAGAGATTTCTCCAAAATTTTATATTGGCAGTGGCAAAGTGGAGGAAGTTAAGAAAAAGGTCGAACTTATGGCTGTCGATATCGTCATCTTTGATGATCCGCTTTCACCTGCTCAAATCAAAAACCTTGAAAAAGAACTCAATGTGCAAGTCATTGATCGCAGTTTTTTAATCCTTTCAATCTTTGCTTTGCGCGCACAGTCAAAAGAAGCGGTCCTTGAAGTTTCCTTGGCTCAAAAGCTGTACATGCTTCCCCGATTGGTCGGTTTAGGAAAATCGCTATCCCGGCAAGGGGGAGGCACCTATAACGCTAAAGGCCCTGGTGAGACTAAACTAGAACTCGATCGCCGTAGACTTTTAAACGAGATTGCCTTTATCCGTCAGGAACTGAAGAAAATTAAGTCTGAAAAAGACATCTCCCGCAAACAACGATTAAGAAACCGAATCCCGGTTGTGGCGCTGGTGGGCTACACCAACGCTGGAAAATCGTCTTTGATGAACAGTTTGTCCACCCACTTGAATCATGGCTCAGCAGACGTTTTAGAAAAAGATATGCTCTTTGCCACATTGGACACGAAAGCGAAACGACTTCAAAAGGAAAACCACCCTCCTTTTATCTTGGTTGACACCGTAGGGTTCATCAACAAACTTCCCCATGAACTGGTCAAGTCTTTTGAAACCACGTTATCGGATGTGGTGGATGCGGATCTTCTGATTCATGTCGTGGATGGCGCTTTTTTTGATCCCATTCAAATCGCAACCACACGACAGGTTCTAAAGGAAATTGGAGCAGATTCCATCGAACGAATCCTCGTTTTAACCAAAAAAGAGATTGCATCGGATTATCCAGATTTGCATGATGATTTTCTCTTTGTGTCTAATCGAACAAAAGAGAACATTCCAGAATTAATCAATGCGATCTACGGACATTTGTTTAAAGATCATCGAATCTGCACGCTCAAAATTCCTTTTGATAGCGGTCAAGTTTATGCAAAAATTAAGGATCAAAACACCGTGATTGAAACCCAATATCTAGATGATGGCATCTATGTTCGAGCCATTCTTTCTAAAAACGAAGAGATCGCCTATCAGGCCTACCTGATGGGTTAAGCTGAAACTGAATGAAAAGGGCTGTGAAAATGGCTCTTTTTTTTACCTGTTTCTTTTTAAGAATCATGTGTGTTTTTTATCTTTATAAAGCCGTTAATATTCATTCAGCAGCTTGAGAAAACCAACGGTGAAACAAAAATGAAAATAACCCCTTAAAAAAACATAAAAAATGTTTCTAAAAACCTCTTTACATTGTTTTCCATTCTTTGCTATAATACTCTCAATGATGAAAAAAAAGAGGAGTCCGTTAATGAGTCTAAAAGAACACGAAACCCAATCAGGTTTTGAAGAGCAAGTTCTAACGAACATTGCTGAAGATATCGCACATACTCAGGATTATGCAGCCGCTAATTTTGATATCCGAACCAAAAAACAACGCATGCGTCAGATCATCCATTATGGTCTTCTGGCCTTACTTTTTGCTTTACTCACGGGGTTGACACCAACGATTTTGCCTATCTTTCCTTTATACTCCATCGTTCCAGCCTTGTTTCTTTTACTGTATATCTTCTTTACACGTCGCGTTTTTGAAAGTTTGACCTTAAGCATCATTTTAGGGTTTTTGATGGGGGGGTCCATTGACGCTTTTGATGGGTCTGGCTTTTTTGAATCCATCAACACCTCGTTAATCAATAACGTCGCGAATGAAAATACCGCATGGCTTTTCATTGTCTGTGGTTTAATGGGCAGTTTCATTGCTTTAATTGAAAAGGCAGGTGGGGTTTACGCGTTTGGTGTTTGGGTTGCTAAACGGGCTAAATCCAGAAAAGCAACGTTGTTATGGACGTGGTTGCTTGGTATGATCATTTTCATTGATGATTACCTTAACTCTTTAACCGTAGGTTCTTGCATGGCCCCTTTAACCGATAAGCACAAAGTGAGTCGTGAATACTTAGCGTATGTCGTTGACACGACAGCCGCGCCTACAACAACCATTGTTCCCGTATCGACCTGGGCGGTCTTTATTGCAGCGCTTTACACTCAGACCGTTCAAGCACGTGGCATGACCGATATGCCTCAAAATGGATTGCTTGTTTTTGTGAGTTCTATCCCTTTTAATTTTTATTCCATCATCAGTCTCTTGGTTGTTCCTTTGACAATCTTTGGTTTAGTTCCGATGTTAGGAAAAATGAAAAAAGCTGAAAAGAGAGCTTCTGAGACCGGTGTTTTAGCGCCTCCAGGCAGCGAAAAAATTGATATTCGTGCTGGAGAAGCCTTGATGGAACAAAAAAATGCCAACGTCATTAACTTCTTCTTGCCGTTAATTGTGTTAATTGGAACAACCCTTTATTTTGATTTGGATCTCCAATGGGGGGTTATATCAACGCTTGGATTTATGTTCGTTTTTTATCTGGTGCAAGGATTGCTTGATGCGGATGAGTTCTTTACCCTGTTGATTAAAGGATTTAAAAACATGTTAATGCCCTTGATTATGGTGATCTTGGCGTATATGTTTGCCGATGGCTTGAATTCATTAGGTTTCTCCGAATACACCGAAGGTTTTGTTTCAGCAAACGTTCCTATCTGGATTTTGCCAGCTTTAATCTTCTTGGTCTTCGGTTTTACCGAGTTCATCATGGGGCTTTCTTGGGGAATGTACGCATTTGCCATTCCCATGGTCACGGGATTGGCTTGGCAAATGGGGGTTAATCCAGCCATCTTGATTGCGGCTGTTGTCTCAGCTGGCGTATGGGGAAGCCACATCTGCTTTTATTCGGATGCCACCATCTTATCAAGCAGTGCCGCTGGATGTGACAATTATGAGCACGCCACCTCCCAATTGCCGTATGGGTTGATTGCAGCCGGATTATCTCTTGTATTGTTCGTTCTAACTGGACTCTTCTTCATGTAACAAAAAAGGCCAACGCTGGCCTTTTATTTTTTGGATCCCATCCGAATCCTTGGATCAATCAATGGATAAATCATATCAACAGCAAACACAAAGAATAACCCCATCGCTGTGTAAAACACACACACTAAGACCGCATATGGCACATTCACATTAAAGTAGTGCCCACCCATCATTGGAGATAATAAAGACCGATAAAGCAGAATGGAAGTCCCTGGGACATTGTTGATGTATTCGAGAAGAAACGACCCAGATATGACAAAAATAAACGTGGTAGCAATTTCTGGCATAATCGCAATAATGCTATCTTTAATGAGGTGCCTAAAGATGATTTGTGTCTTGGTTAATCCTTTAACCCGCAACAATAAAATATAATCGGCATAAGATGCATCCGAAAGTTCGTTTCGTATGAGACTAATAAATTTCGCCGTAGGCGCTAAAGAAAGGGCTGCAATCGGAATCACCAAAGCCTTTAGACGAAGCGCTTGACTGGCTGTTTGTGACAAGGGAATCGGTGGAAACCATCCCAACTGATAACCAAAGACCAACATAAACACCAAAACCCAAATGTAATTAGGAATCGATGCGAATGATAAAGTGACGGATGAAATCAGTTTATCGATTATGGTGCCTTTGAAAACAGCAGAAATCACCCCTAAAACCACACCACTGACTAAGCTTAAGAAAAAAGCAACCCAGATAATGCGCATGGTGTGCGGAACATGATACATGAAAACCGTCCAGACGGGAAGACCGTACTGAGGCGTCCCCCAGTCCCAACGAAAAAGGATCCCGGACATATAGTCGAGATAACTTTTAAAAAGAGCATTGAGAAAGACAGATTTAGGAATGGATGATGGATACTGACTCCACATTGCATAAGTCGTAATCAAATAAACGAGGGATGCGATGGTTATTAAAATGAGAATCAGCCATAGCGCACGCAAGATGATATACTTAATCATGAAGTTCACCTCTAGCTGTTCAATAAGAACGGGACAGACTAGCCATCATTTTAACAAAATGATGCTAAAAAAGCAATCAATGGCATAAAAAAACTCTTCTTTTGGAAGAGTATGGGTTAATCTAACGTGGATTATTGAAGATGATGTGAACAATCCCACAGAGAATCCCTCCAATGGGAAATGCAATCCAGGCTGTAGACCATGCCCCTTGAAGAAACCCTAGGAGCAGGAAAATGACGGTAGCAATCATCATGATGATTGAACAAAGTTTCTCAACCATGGGGTGTTCTTTTTTGGGTTTGGGTTCCATTTTCATTTTTTCATCCAAAATCCCAAAATACACGAAACTAAACACTGAACATGCAATCATAAGAACCAATAACGCAACGGCATAAAGCGGATTAATCGCGGTATATTCAATCAACGATATCATCGTGATGATGGCTACAAAGATGAGGCCAACACCAAACGTCATCGCCAATCCCATTTTTTTACTGAAGGCCCGTTTTTCAATGGCATCGTAATAATCGGCATCCAGAGGGATGGCTTTTTTGAATTCTTCTTCCTGTGTGCCATAGTAAATAAAGAGTGCGACCCCCGACATCACAAACAACAACATAATCGCAACCGGGATAAAGAAGGTTCTTCCCATTAATGCGAAAAGAAACAGCATGATGGAAACACCGAGCATAATAAGGAATACGCCTAACGCGATGACTTTAGCATACGTGTTATAAAAAGCTTCGTACTCATGCTTTTTGGTGATGTTTTCGGTGTTGATGCCTGATTTAATCAAATCATCCAAACTGAGTTTAAAAATCTCACTGATTTCGATAAGGCGATCCATCTCAGGATAACTTTGTCCTGTTTCCCATTTATAGATGGTTTGCCGTGTGACATTTAACTTATCGGCCAATTGTTCTTGGCTCCATTGCTTTTCTTTTCTTAGTTTAACCAAATTTTCACTGAATTTCATAATCATCTCTCCTTTGATGCCTCTATTGTAACAAGAAGCCTGTCACCTGTTCTACCAACCATCGAAACATTATGTTGCTTTTATTGTATGTTTTAAGTTACATCGTGTGTATAAAATGGTTTACATGTCAATTATCGCATACATTTTTCTAATTTTTAATAAAAAAATGCCCAAATCGGGGTTACATAAAAAAAAGTTCAACCCCTATCAATCGCTTAAAAGGGGTTGAGCTCTTGGTCGAGCCATGTATGATTTTCTTCTATCTTTTTTTGAAAAATCCGATCGTGATCATCGCTATCTTTGGCTTGATGAAACTTAAAAACCATGTTATCTTCAAAGGTTCCAATAATTTCAATTTTTCCTCTTGCGTGGGACATCACATAACGAAACGACTTGCTTATGCCGTTGAGTTCCTTTTTCGCTTCATGAATGATGCGACCCCCTTGGCTTAACGGCACTTGAAAGTGCATCCCTCGTTTAACCGGTCGGCACTGAAAAACATAGTACGGTTGAACCCCAATCGCAGTTAATTGATTGAGTAAGGTTGCTAATGCATCTTTTTTGTCATTTACCCCTTTTAACAAAACGGTTTGATTTTTGATTTGACATCCCGCTTTTTTAAGTGCCTGAATGGCGTGGATGGATGAATGCGTGATTTCACGTGCGTGGTTAAAATGGGTAACAATAACTATTTCCTTCTTTTTACCGTAATAAGCAAGCATCCGAATCAAGTCAGGATCTTCATGGATTCGTTCGGGGAAAACGACGGGCACACGGGTTCCGAATCGAATGAATTGAAGGTGCTTGATTGCAGAAAACTGTTTGAGATAGTGTTTGATTGACTCGTTGTTCAAAGTGAAGGAATCGCCTCCTGAAATCAGCACATTATTGATTTCAGGATGATTCTTAACATAATGAACCGATTCATCCAGGGTCATTTGAATTTCATCCAAAGAATACCCAACCATTCGCTTTCTAAAGCAATGCCTGCAATAAAGAAAGCACGTATTGGTGGATAAGATTAAGGCGGTTGTTTGATACTTATGCTGTAACCCTCTTAACATGGTGTTTTCTTCTTCTGCGCTGGTGTCATAAAATCCCGATTCAATCGCTTCTTCGATGGAGGGTACGGCCAATTTTCTTAATGGGTCTTGTGGATCACTCCAATCGATAAGATCGTAATAATAACGTGTGATTCGCATCGGATGACGTTCGTGGATGTCCTTTAAGCAATCTAGAGTAGATGAATCGAGGTGTTTTAAGTCGGTGAGTTCGTTCAGTTGATCGTTTAGCTTCTCTTCCCATCGTGACATGTTGATTCCTCCTTTTGGTCTCATTAAAATGATTTAATGATCATTGGGAAGAACACATGCATTCATCATGCAGTTGTTTCACATTTTTTTAGATACATGCATTCTAAGCTCCTTTATTTTACCATAGGTAAGTCTTATCTAAAAATGTGGGGGAAACAAAAAGCACGGATTCAATGGTCCGTGCTTGCTTGGATTCTTCTTAAAATGGATAGTTCACGTTTGATCCAGGGGATGACGTTCAACTCATCTTCATTCATGGCTTTTAGCTGTTTTTCGTTTTCTAAAATGGCTTGATTGATCTTAATCCATACTGGGTGATAATCGAAACTTTTCTCATACGGATCTAGGTCCAACGTTAAGGAAACCTGATGCGCCTCTGCTTGATAATAGCGTGAAATCATTTCGACACATTCGTTAGGTTTTTCTAACCTTTTGCGGTATTCTATCGTTGAAAATCGTGGGGATGGTGCCATTTGATCGATTGCATAACCCGTTTCTTCCAAGACTTCACGTTTCAAAGCTAATTCATCGGTTTCGCCTGGAATAATTCCACCTCCAGGAAATTTGAGTTCCTTGAATCGTTCGCTTCTGATCATGAGAATTTTGTCGTCCTTCATGATGATGGCTCGAACCGCTTCCCTTTTCCATGTGACAGGTCCTATTGGGGTTCCGAATTGGATCTTATTCATGGTGTTCGCTAAAAAACGCTTCAAGATGACAAACAAACTCGTCTTTTGATTTGGTTTGTGAAAGTTTCTTTCTTAAGTGGGATGCGTGTTCTAACCCTTTTAAATACCATGGACCATGGCTTCGCATCTCCAAAATGGCTGTTTTTTCTCCTTTGAGTTCAATTAATGCCTCTAAATGCTCTATCATCGTGTTTTTGATTGTTTGGTGAGATGGTTTTTGCAAAACCTCTCCGGTTTCGAGATAATGAAGAATCTCTTTGAAGACCCAGGGATTTCCTAATGCTGCTCGTCCCACCATCACCGCATCACATCCTGTTTCATCCAACATTTTTTTAGCAGAGGGCCCGTCAACAACATCGCCATTGCCAATAACAGGAATGGATACAGCCTCCTTAACTGCTTTAATAATCGCTAAATCGGCTTTCCCTGAATAGCCTTGAGACCGTGTTCTTCCGTGGACCGTGATGGCGCAAGCCCCTGCAGCCTCAATGGCTTGAGCCACTTCAACGGCATTGATGGAGTAGGCATCCCATCCGCTTCTAATTTTCACGGTAATCGGTTTATGCGTGTGATCAATCACCGCTTTGACAAGTTCGTAAACTTTTTTTGGGTTTTTCATTAACGATGCGCCTGCCTGAGATTTAATAGCAACCTTAGGAACAGGGCATCCCATATTGATATCAATGATGTCGCAATTGGAAATCAATTCAATGTGCTTGGCAGCTTTGACCATGGTGTCGATGTCTGAACCAAAGATTTGTTGAACCATCGGGCGCTCTTGGTCGGTCATATAGAGCATTTTCGTTGTTTTTTCGTTGTTAAAAAACAGTCCTTTGTCTGAAACCATTTCAGCAAAAACCAATCCAGCTCCCATTTTTCGAGCCATGATGCGAAAAGGGCTGTTGCTGACACCCGCCATAGGCGCTAATACGATTCGGTTTTCAATGACAATCGGTCCAATTTTAAAACTCATCTGTTTCACCCGATTCATTGTATCACAGGAGGAAAATGATTTCAATTGTGCTACAATGTTTGTGGAAGGAAGAATGCCATGAACGATTACGTATTAATGAGCTACGCTTATCAAAAAGAATTAAGGATTTATGTGGCACACTCAACCCATTTGGTTGAAGAGGCGAGAAAAATCCATCAAACCTGGCCTACCGCAACAGCGGCATTCGGGCGTTTTTTAACCGCTTCTGCCATGATGGGGTTGATGTATAAAGGCGAGGAGCGTCTAACTTTGAGAATAAAGGGGGATGGTCCCATCGGTTCGATGCTGGTTGAAGCGAATGCCAAGGGCGAAGTCCGAGGAGAAATTCAAAACCCTTCGGTTTATCTGGTTTATGAGGATGGTCCCAAAAACGGTAAACTCGCGGTTGGAAAGGCGATTGGTCAAGGGTTTCTACATGTCACAAAAGATTTGGGAATGCGTGATTTTTTCACTTCCTCTTCCGAACTTCAAACCGGTGAGATTGGCGATGATTTCACGTATTATTTCACCATGAGTGAACAAGTGCCCTCTGCCGTTGGCTTAGGTGTCCTCGTTGATCGGGATCAATCGGTTCTTGCAAGCGGTGGATTTATCGTACAAGTCATGCCAAATGCGTCAAAGGAAACGCTTGACACGATGGAAGCCATCTTATCCGAGATTCCTCCCATCTCCAAACTCTTAAACGAAAAAACGACCCCTGAAGGCATACTGAGCCTGCTTGCATCCAATACCGAAGAAATTCTTGAGAAAAGACCCATTCGCTATTATTGTCCCTGCTCAAAAGAAAAGTTTGAAAAATCCTTGATTGCGTTGGATGAAAAGACACTAGATGAACTCATTCATGACGATCAAAAAGCCGATATTGAGTGTCATTTCTGCAAAAAAACCTACCATTTCAATCAAGATGATTTAAGACATATTAAAAAAAATAGAACATAAAAAGCAGGATCGAACCCTCGATCCTGCTTTGTTTTTATTCCGCTATTCTTTCTTTTAATTCACGTGTAATCTTATCAAAGAACTGAGCATCAATTTTAAAGTAAGTCCGGTACACCAAGTAAGACGCTAAAATGAGCAAGAACGGTAAAATAATCATTGACCCTCTTAACATCAATAGCATTTCAGGGGTGGTGTTCGCCGCGATAAACGCTCGTGCTTGTTCAGCGGGGTAATTTGGATTTTCCTTAATCGTATCTGTCAACGGTTTAATGACCCGACTGTTTAACCCGGAAACCGCTAACGTCACTGAGACGATGATGGTTTGAAACGCGGTTGCCATTTTAACCACAAATGGATTAATCGCAAACACAATGGACTCGTTTCGTGTCCCCAATTTCCAATGCCCGTATTCGATGGTATCGGCCAACATGACTAAAACTAAGACCTGGATAAATCCTTGTCCACTAAATAAAACCAATCCGGCAAGACCGATAAAAAGCATGTTCATCGGTAGGACATAACCAACACTGATGAACAACAAATACCCAATCGCAATCATAATAAAAGAAATGGTGAATAGTTTTTTCCGCGATATCTTTCTAACCAGCATTGGAAACAGGATTAAAGCGGTTAATTGACTAATCGCTAAAACCCCCATAAAAAGGGTAAATTCTCCTCCGCCATACCGGTTAAAATCGTAATTGAAAAAATAGATTCCCAGGGCGGTTGTGATAAAGTAACCAATGTTAAACAACAAGATCGAAATGATGATGACGAGCAACTGATCGTTTTTTCCAATAATCTTAAACATTTCCAAAAGTCTTGTCTTGGGTTGTTCGAGATTTGAAAACGTGTTTTTGGGTTGTTTAAGAAAGAAAAAGATGATGATTTGCGAAACAACATAAATCAAACATACGACAAGGGCAATCACTGAAAACGCCTGTTTGGGTGTCCCAAACATGTTTTGGTAAACAATAGGAACCGCAGCAACGACGATGAACATGCCCAAAGACGCGAAAATTCTGGCCAACGATCCAATGGATTCCCGTTCTTTTGGATCCGATGTCAAACTTGGATAAAGCGACCAGTAGGCGATGTCGTTCATCGTAAAGGTCATGCCTGAAAGCACATAAAGTAAGCCAAAGACCACTAAAAAGGCTGTTCCTGTTAATCCGAAGTCTTGGAAAAGCAAATAAAAGATGATGGCAGAGGAAATCGCTCCTGCTAAAATCCAAGGTTTAAATTTACCGTGTTTGGAATGGGTGTTATCAATGATGACCCCCATGATTGGGTCGTTTATGGCATCCCACACTCTAGCAACAGCAATAATCACCCCTACAGCGATTAAAACTTGGTTGGATACGCCAATGGCGTCTGTCAAAAATACCAGTAAGAAATTGGCATAAAGCGCGTACATCATGTCGCGCCCCATCCCGGTTGTTGCATACGTCCATTTGGTTCTTTTGTCAATCTGATTTGTTTGTGTCATGTTTGTTTATCCTTTCACCATTTTCTTGAATCCTGCTTTAAATTCTCCATTTGCTAAATGGATAATGCCTTCTGCTTGTTTGAATGTGAGTGCCCCTGAACTGAATAAAACCAGCGTTCGAATGGGCGTTTCTAACAGTGTTTTCTTAGCGACTTCCGCCATCCAATGATCTTCTTTTGAATGAACATTTGAGACCGCTTTTCGAATAATGACTCCTGAGATGAGGCGTCCCATCACGGTTTTTCTTATATCACCCAACGTTGAAGATAAATGATAAGGTCGTCCTTTTTTGATGCTTTTAGGCGGCAGTGGCTCTTTGAAAAACGCTTTGAAGCTGCTGGTGTCGTAACTCTCTTTTTGGTAACTTGTTTCTGGATAATCCAACGTTTCTCCATCGATTTCAACCGCTTGTGTAGCAATCATCTCGTTAACATGTTTTCCAACCGAGACATGATACGTTCCTTTTTCAACGCAAAATTGCTTTTTATTGACATCATAGATGCCCAACTGCTGAATGGGGATGGTCAAATGAATGGTTTTTGAATCCTGTGTCATTAACTCGACTTTTTCAAAACCAATCAAATGCCGTTTAGGTTTGAACACCGCAGTCTTAGGGGGATCTAAATAAACTTGAATCACTTCTTTACCGGTCATGGAGCCCGTGTTTTTCAAGGTTACCGAAACAATCAGCGTCTTATCTTTTTTTATCACATTAAAGTCATCGTATTGAAACGTGGTGTAACTAAGTCCATACCCAAAGGAATAGCGAACAGGTTTTTGGAACGTGTGATAATACCGATACCCAACGTAAAGGGACTCATCGTAATAAACCGAATGATTGTCATCGGTCAGTTGAACATTGCAAGCCTTGATGTCATCAATCCACGTTTCAGCGAGTCGACCCGATGGACTTGCTTTAGCAAAAAGAAGATCCAAGATAGCCCCACTTGAGGCTTGTCCCCCTAGATACGCAATCAATAACCCTTTAAGCAAGGTCTCACACGATAGATTCATGACCGATCCACCGATAGCAACTCCGACAATATTTGGATTGACATCGTGGATTTTTTTAAGCAGTGTGATTTGGTTTTGAGGGATATTTAAGTTCTTTCGATCGAACCCTTCGGTTTCGTGTCGTTCAGGAATTCCCAATAAATACACGATAACTTCCGCCTGTTTTGCTAATTCAATGGCCTTTTCTTCAAGACGTTTCACAGGTTTATCGCTTTTTGTCAAATACCCCCGCGTGTGGTGAATGGTTGACCCATATTGCACGCATATGTCGCTCATGTGATCAACCTTGGTTGGATTGACGTATGAGCTTCCTCCGCCTTGATACCGCATGTGATAGAAAAAGTCGCCTACAAAAAGAATGGATTGATCCGATTTAAGAGGAAGAATCCCCTCATTTTTGACCAACACCATCGAGTCGATGGCTAAACCTTTTGCTTCTTTATGGTGTAAGTCCTTATTGAACGTGATATTTGGAAGATTTTTATAGCGATTGACCATTTCACTCATGCGCTGTGCAGAATCTAAAATGGCTCCTCTGAGTTCGTGATCGATTGAACATGTGTTTTTTAAAATTTGGGCTGAATAGCCATGAGACGATGGCATTTCCAAATCGTTGCCGGCTTTAACGCTTTTGACTTTATCGTGAACCGCACCCCAATCGCTGACCACAACCCCTTTAAATTTCCATTCATCCCGAAGCACTTCTTTCAAATAAGGGTGTTCCGTTCCGTGAAACCCGTTGATTTTGTTATAAGAAGACATCACCATGGCGGGGTTCTCGTTAATGACCCGTTCAAATGCTTTAAGATAAATTTCCCTCAAGGCTCTTTCATCCACAACACTGTTGATAAAGAAACGGTTCTTTTCTTGGTTGTTCGCAAAAAAATGTTTGACCGCGGTTCCGATGCCGTGTTCTTCCATCGATTTGACAAAAGAGGCCGCCAGTTCACCCGTTAGATAAGGATCTTCTGAGTAATATTCAAAGTTCCGCCCACAAAGCGGTGAGCGTTTCATGTTAATCCCGGGGCCTAAGACGATGTTGACGTGTTGAGCATGCGCTTCTTTCGCAAGCAGTTCTCCTAGCCGATAAAGTGTTTCGCGATTAAAACTGCATGCTAAGAGGCTTGCGGTTGGAAAGCATGTGGCTGGAACAGAACCTTTAATGCCAAGATTATCAAGCGATTCAACTTGCTTTCTTAATCCGTGTGGACCATCCGCCATCATGAGGGATGGCAGTCCTCCTACAGGCTCGGTATGCCAAACATCCATGCCTTCTAATAGTTTGATGCTTTGGTCAAGGGACAGTTTCATACGACTTCGACCTCATGTGTGATGATTTTTTGATCCGCATGGATCATCACCGATGCTTTACCTCTTCCTTTTGAACGAATGTAAAACCCGATGGCTCCTCCGATCAATTGAAGCCTTTTTGGACCGATGAGTTCAATCGGACCCGTTGTTTTGATTTCAATTGGATCAAACGAAAAGGGAATGAGTTCATGATGCTGGTTGACTTTCCTTAAGACAAAGCGCTTAACATCGTACGTGTCGTTGATGGCTAAAGGACGTTTAGAGGTCTCTAAAACGAAGTCAAAGGCAGCGTTGTTACCCACATGAATCGTTTTTAAACAGTCTCCATTTAGATATCCTTCGATTTTAAAACTAACTTTCGATGTGCCCCATCCTCCGAAATACTTGAAAAAGAGTTTGGTGCCATCATCCCGTGACAAGGCATACTTTTTCATAAGCCTTAGCATCGACACTTTATGCTTTAACGATAAATTGTTTCCGTGTTGGGTAATGGCTTTAAAAATCGCTTTGGTGCTTTCCGCATCCTTTTCCGTCATGTTTTCATTTTTCATGAGTCTTTCTCCAACAAAATCATCGATGATGATGGGCGGATGCATTAGATGAGGATAGCGGGCTTTAGCGGGATAAAACGTCTTTACGTATTCATCGTTTTTATACACTTTGATAAAGTCAAAATTGGTAAAGACAACCACTTCATTTAAGTTCCCTCCGGGATACTCACCAATGTTCATGGTAGACGCCACTTCCATGAAGGGCGCTTTTAACCCTTCTTGCATATAGGCAAAGGCTGCGTACTTGGGAATGCGAAACATGTCTAATACGCCGTGATGACACACCCTGTCTCCGCTACCAAACTCTTGATGGGTGTTATAATCGCTCATGCACCAGCCAATGGAACCCGATATGCCGTTATTCGGATCCATCATAGCATTTAAGACGTTGACATGACGTAATGCGTGTTCAACACGATGCTTTTCTGAATCAAACCGTTTGGTTGGAAACATGTGCCCGTTATACTCGCTAATCAAATAAGGGACCTTTTTAGTGACTTTTCTCTTGGAATCTAAGCCTTTGTTTTGACCGGTATGTGAGAAATCGTTATAGGTATACACATCTTCTAAAAACTCTGAATGTTGGCTGTTGCGGACACCTCCCGTTTGTCTCGATGGGTCTAAATGATGTGCGAGGGCGTTGGTTTGAACATAAAAATCGTGGTCATCGGCCGATTCATTGATTCTAACCCCCCATAAGATAATCGAAGGGTGATTGCGGTCGCGCACAATCATCTGTTCAACATCGCGCAATGAGCGGTGTTGCCATGCTTCGTCTCCGATGTGTTGCCACCCTGGAATTTCTTCAAAGACCATAAGCCCAATTTCATCGGCTCGATTCAAGAAATGCTTGGACTGTGGGTAATGCGCGGTTCGAACCAAATTGACGCCTAACTGATATTTTAAGATTTCCGCGTCTTCTTCTTGAGCGGACTTTGGCATTGCGTAGCCCACATAAGGATACGATTGATGACGGTTTAGACCGCGGATTTTTATCTTTTTCCCATTTAAATAAAACCCATCTTCTTTAAACACCGCAGACCGAAACCCAAATCGCGTGTCCACTTGGTCCACACCTTCGTGGTGATAACCAAGATGAAGGGTATAAAGATGTGGGTGATCCAAATCCCATAATAGAACATCCTTGAGTTCGATGGAAAACGTGATGTCTTTTTGATTCACTGGGAGGTCGGTTTGAAAAACATTTTTTCCCATGGGATCGAAAAGACTGGCTTTAATGTTTCCTGCATGATGCGACAGGTTTAGATGAACATTTGCTTTTAAAGATCCATTTTGCTCGATAAAAACGGATGTTATATACGCTTTTTCAGTGATTTCTAAACGGACCTCGCGATAGATTCCTCCATAGCCTAGATAATCCACCACGCCTCCAAAAGGAGGTATTGCTGGGTTCTCATGGGTATCGACCACCACGATAAGTGTATTGTCGGCATCTTCTTTCAGCTCTGGAAGCTCAAACTCAAAAGGAACATACCCTCCTTGATGACTTCCAATGAGGGTTTGATTGAGGTAGACATCGCATGCATGCGCGACTCCCTCAAAAATCAAACGAATCTGCTTGTTTTGCCACTCCGGTTTGGTTTTAAACGTTTTGACATAGGTAAAAATTCCTTGGGTGATGATTTCATCAAACTGGTGATAAGGAAGATCGACTGCATTATGCGGCAAATCAACCGATTTCAACTGATCTAAGTGGTTCTCTTTTAGATGACTGGGGTGATACGGACCAAACACCCAATCAAAGTTTAAGTGTTCAAGGATTCTCATGTTTCTCTCACCTTCTCTACGATATAAATTTGTGAATCAAAATCGCCCATGAGTCGCGTGTTAGGATCGTATCCGGTTCCCATAAACGCTTGTTTCATTCGATACCCGTTCATAAGAATTTCTCCACTGGCTGTGACGCTTTCGGTGGCGTTATCTAACCCTCTATAGCGTCCGATCGTTCGCATGATTAGCCCGTCGTGTTTTAGTTTGATGGGCAAGGCATGGGAAATTAAATGCCCGAACCTTGATAAGGGAAACGATTGCTTAATCGACCGCAAGTGATACATTTGCTTTGGATTTAAATCCTTGACATGAAGCGTATCAAAATCGGGGCTTGCCTCAGCGAGTGTTTGAAAGTTTCCAATAATGTGGGTGTCTTGATGCGAGATTTGCCATCGAATTTGATTGGACCGGTTTTTATTGAACCGCTTAAACTTACCAAACTGCAAGATTTCACGATACCGTTTATACTGTTCAATTTGACTTTTGACTTCGCCTTTTTCAAGAGGTGATAGATCGCTTAGTCGGTACTCATAGCCTAAAACTCCAAAATTGGCCACATTAAAGCGTGTCGATAAAGGTGTATGTCTTAAGGTTTGAGCATGCGGTGCAGGCGACACATGTGCACTGATCGTCGATTGTGGGTAAAGATAACTTAATCCTTCTTGAATCTTTAATCGTTCAATGGGGTCGGTATCGTCAGAAGCCCAGATTTGGGGTCCATACGATAACATGCCTAAGTCGAACCGGTTTCCACCTGAAGAGCAGGTCTCAATCAACACATCAGGAAAGTGATGGCGGATATGATTCAAAATAGCATAAAGCCCTAAGATATACCGGTGGAAAAACATGCCTTGATTGGGAAGATGAGGCGAATAAAAATCCGTGATATGTCGATTCATATCCCATTTAAGATACCGAATGGGAATCTGATCCATGACGTGTTTCATCGAGGATTTGATGTACTGTATAACCTCTGGGTTACAAAGATCTAAAACCAGTTGGTTTCGGCCTAGACTAGGGGTTCTCCCTTCTATCTTAATGGCATATTCAGGATGATTTCGGTAAAGATCAGAGTCTGGATTTACCATTTCTGGTTCAAACCATAAACCAAAATCCAACCCCTTTTGATTAATTTTTTTAACTAAACTTGGTAACCCTTTTTTTAGACGTTTGGAATTGATTTCATAATCACCTAAGCCGCTGGTGTCATCCATTCTGTTTTTAAACCACCCGTCATCAAGAACAAAAAGCTCAATGCCTAATGATTGGGCATCTTTAGCTAACTTCAACAGTTTGTTTTCGTTAAAATCAAAATAAAAAGCCTCCCAACTGTTAATGACAATCGGTCTTAACGTCTTTTGAAAAGGCTTTGGAACGACGCATTCGTTCACAAAATCATGAAAATGGGTGGATAAGAGATTGAATCCTTGATTGGAATAACTGAGGATGGCATACGGGGTTTCAAATGACTCTCCTTGATTCAATGGCCACTCAAAACAGTGCGGGTTGATCCCGCTCATCACCCGCATCATGCCGTGATTCGTTATTTGAACGGCTTCATAATGGTTTCCGCTATACATGAGGTTAATCCCTATGCAGACACCATAATCCTCATGACATCCTTTTTCCATCAAAATAATTCCTGGATTATGCCGATTAGAGGAACTACCGGTGGTGGAGTCAATCACGTAAGTGCCGTAGTGAAGCGGTCGAATATGGCGATGGGTTTCTTTAATCCATCCACCATCAAAGCTCATTAAATCAAAGTCGGAACGTGACACATCCAGCATAAAACTCATCATTTTTCGAATGACAATAGGGTTAGGGTTCTTATTGGATAAAAGGGCTTTTCTGGCAATGATGTTTTGCCCTTCATAAAGCGTATAAATGAGTTTAAGTTCAAGCTGTGCGTGATCATCAACTAGCGTAATGATGAGCGATTGCCCCTCTTTTGTAGGTGCTGGTAACCCTTGATTCGACTCGAATGCCTTTTCAATGGTATAAGATTGATAAACAAAGTCTTGGACAAACGTTCCATCGGGCATTTTGACTTCCATCGGGGTAAGTCTGAAATCTCCTTTACCCACTCCTGAATATTCAAGCGGCATTAAATCAAGGAACACTTTCGCCTCATTTCTTTCGTATAGAATGGAAGACCCTGCTCCTAACGTCAATTTGGTATGCAAAGCATCGTATGTCTGATCGACTATTTTTTTACCGAAATAAAGATGCTCTAACTGCCCGGTGGGCATCACACCAAACAAATAACTTAACGCTTCTGTTTCTAAAATAAAATAGGGAAACTGACATCTTATCATAGCGATTCTCCTAAAACGATAATGGCTTCATAAGGCTTTAGTATGCCATTTGTTAAGTCGTTTCGATTGGTGTTAGAAAGCAAAATCTTACCTGTAACTAGGGGGTTAAACCGCCGTGGTTTGGCTGACATATTGGCCACAACAATAATCGATTCATCTTGGTGTTTCCGTTCAAAAACAAACACGTTATTCTGGGTTTTAAGTGCACGAAAAGTCCCTTTGGTTAAAGCGGCATAGTCTTTCCTTAACTGAACCAACGTTTTAAAATAGCAGACGATAGAATGGGGATCGTTCAATTGATTGTCCACGTTAATCGTCGCTTTATTTGCATTCATTTGAATCCATGGCGTTCCTTCGGTGAATCCACCCTCTTTTGTCCATTGCATGGGGGTTCTTGCATGATCTCTTGACGCTGTTTTTAACATATGCCAAATGTACCATTTAGGAAAATGAAGTTTTTTTGCTAATGCAACAATGCGATGGGTTTCAACATCTTTAAACGCATCGATGCTTTTAAAATCACCGTTAGTCATGCCGATTTCTTGTCCTTGATATACGAAAGGGGTTCCTTTTAACGTCAATAAAATAGAGAGCAGCATTTTTGCGCTTTCAGGGTGATATGTTTGATCATTACCAAACCGAGAGACGCTTCGGGGTTGATCATGATTTTCTAAATAATTGGCATTCCAGTGAACCTCTTCTTGCCAGGTTTTAATCACTTTCATGAATCGGTTCGCAGAAAATCGGGTCTTAAACCATTTGTTGTTGATTTGATCGGTTTCCATGTGTTCAAACGCGAACACCATGTCTAACTCTTGTCTTTCCGGTAAAATCAAATCGTTGGCTTGTTTGGGAGTCACCATGACGGTTTCTCCAACGGTAAAACAATCGTATTGATTTAAAACATCGGTTCTAAGCTTCTTTAAAATGTGATGACACCCCTCTTGGGAATGATAATGCTCTTTTCCGGTTAATACAAGTCGCTTTTTTCCGTTGGCCAATGATGTTTTGAATAAAATGTTGATGACATCACAACGGAATCCATAAATCCCTTTTTTAAGCCAAAAATGCATAATGGATTGAATTTCCTCCATAACGCGTGGGTTTTTCCAATTAAGATCTGGTTGCTTTTTTGAAAACAAATGAAGATAGTACCAATCGCCGATTCGATCCCATGCGCTTCCACTAAAAAAACTGGTCCAATTGTTTGGTTTCTTTTGCCAAATGTAGTAGTCACGATACGGATTATCTTCTGATTTTTGAGATTCAACAAACCAACGATGTTCATCTGATGTGTGATTGATAACCAAGTCCATGATGATTTTCATGTTTCTCTTTCTGGCCTCTTCAATCAACTGTTCCATATCCTCCATCGTGCCAAAATCGGGATGGATGGCACAATAATCGCTGATATCGTATCCGTTATCGTCATTCGGTGATTGATACACGGGTGACAGCCAAATCATATCCACCCCCAACGATTGAACATAATCTAATCGTTGAATAATGCCTTTAAGGTCTCCTATCCCGTCTTGATTAGAGTCCATAAAACTTCTTGGATAAATTTGATACACAACGCCTGTTTTCCAAACCTCGTTTGATTTCATATGATTCCCCACTTTTTATCGTCTAGTTAAGGCTATTTTAACACGTTTCGTTCTAAAAAAACAAAAGGCTACGTGCATTAGTAGCCTCCGTCTTGAGATTGAAATGTCTTGATGGCGTCTAGTAATGCCTTTAAGGGGAGTCCTACGATGGTAAAAAAATCTCCCTCATAGTGATCAACCAATTGCCCGCCCCCGTCTTGAATGGCGTAAGCCCCCGCTTTATCCATCGGTTCCTTGGTTTGAATGTAATTCCAAATCTCTAGTTCACTTAAGTTTTTCATCCAAACGAATGTTTCTGAGTAAAACCCTTTTTCAATGCCATTTTTGATTAAGTAAACGCCTGTTAAAACGCTGTGCTTTTGATTGGAAAGCATCTTAAGCATGCGATAGGCATCCTTCTCATCCACAGGTTTTCCCAAGATTTCATCTTGACAGACAACAATGGTGTCTGCACCAATAACCAAATCATTGGGATAGTGTTTGGCTACATCGTTCGCTTTTTGTCTAGCAAGCTCAACAACAATGTCTTTGGGAGCCTTATTTGGATCCACTTTTTCTTCAATCTGGCTGGGACATATGATGAAATCTAACCCAGCATCTTTCAACAGTTTTTCTCTTCTAGGCGATTTGCTGGCCAATACGAGCATAAAATCCTCCTGTATGTGCTTTCATTATATCATATCAAACACGCATTTAGACTCTGAATTTGACAATCTTGCCTGACACATTTGTAGGCCTTCATGTTGTTCTTCCGTGTTATAATAGAGATGAAGAAGCGGAGTGATTATGATGATTGATACTCAAAAAATTCTACTTGAAGACCTTCAAATTAATCCTGAATTTCCTCTTGTTCTTTCGGTGAGCGGCGGGCTCGATTCCATGACCTTGCTATCCTCGTTGTTAAAGACCGTCTTTAAACTGGTTGTTGTTCATTTCAACCATCAAAAAAGAGACGAATCACTCGTTGAAAAAGACATGGTCGAATCGTTTGCTAAAAAGCATGGCATTCCTTTCCATTATTACATGATTGACGTTGATCACGGCAACTTCCATCACCAAGCGCATCTGTTAAGAACCCACTATTTGTGTGAAGTGGCCAAACTTTATAAAACGCCCTATATTGTTACCGCCCACCATTTAGATGACCTCTTTGAAAACATCTTAATTAAGTTGACACGTGGCAGCAATCTTTTGGGGTATTCCGGTATGCAACAGCTGCATGAAAACCATCCTTATGTGTTTATTAAGCCACTTTTATTCTACTCAAAAGAGGCATTAATCGATTACGCCACGTCTTTCCATGTGCCTTATTTGAACGATTCATCTAATGAAGAAAACACGTATTTAAGAAACCGATACCGTCACGCCATTATTCCCATCATGAAACAAGAAAACCCAGACATGTTAAACCAAATCAAACAGTATCATCATTTACTTTCTAATAGTTTTAAGTTTCTTAGAAACACCTCAAAACTCTATGTTTCAAAAGACATGTCATTGGATATTCGCCGTTTTGAGTATTTGGATAGGGCTTTGCAAGAAGACATTCTTGCTTACCTATTAGAGAACCAAAAGATTACTTTCAATTTCGAGATGATCCAAAACATGCGAAACATGCTGCTTTCTAAAAAGCCAAATCAACGCTTTGCGTTGTCCAATAACCACGTCTTAATTAAATCCTATGATGAGGCCAAAATCATCAAGCAAATCCCCCACCAACCCATCTGTTTTGCGCTCAAAGAAGGGACCACAAAAATCAAAAATGTCGCACTTTTCACATTTTTTATCAATTCAAACTCGAATACTGCGGATTTTTATAAATTATGTTATAATGAATTAGCCTTTCCATTATGGCTACGCCATAGAAAAGATGGCGATTTGCTTCGCTATGACTATGGCCATAAAAAACTCAAAAAGCTTTTAATCGATCAAAAAATACCAACCGAAACCCGAGATCAGTTGCTCATTCTCACGGATAACAATCATCAGATTCTTTGGGTTGAGGGACTTTATACCAATCAAACACTTGGACAGACAAACACCTTATATTTCAAACTGAAGAGGTAAAAAATCATGCATAAAGATATTGCTGAAATCCTTGTATCCGAATCCGAAATTCAAGCCATATGCAAAACCATGGGCCAAGCCATAACAAACGATTATCGTGATAAAAACCCTTTAATCGTCGGCTTACTAAAAGGATGTGTTCCTTTCTTGTCCGATTTGTCCAAAGAGATGGATTTTCTATTTGAAATTGCGTATATGTCGGTATCAAGTTATCATGGCGGGATTGCTTCCTCCGGAGATGTTAAAATTAAAATGGACCTAGACATATCGGTTCATGGTCGAGATGTGCTTATCGTCGAAGACATTGTGGATACCGCCAATACGATTGTGACCATTGTTGAACTGCTCAAACACCGGGGTGCTAAATCCGTTGAAATTGCTACCCTTCTCGATAAACCCACTGGACGTATTAGACCTTATGTTCCAGCTTATATCGGGAAAACCATTCCGAAGGCCTTCGTTGTGGGCTATGGCTTGGATTACGAGGAATATTATCGTAATCTTCCTTATGTCGGAATTCTTAAACCTGAGGTCTATAAATCCAAATAAGGAGGATCTTCAATGAACCCAACACCTAAAAAACCTAACGCATCGAGACGTTCGGATTTCCGCAAGAAACCGGATTATCTCATCATGCTTTTCACCCTCTTGATCCTCGTCGGTGTCTTTTTGTTCTTGCGTGATGCTTTTCAAGGACAAGTCGCCAAACTGAATTATACCGAAATCACCCAATCGGCCAATTTCGGCCATATCGAGCGGGTACAATACACTCCTGTCGGTGGGGACAACTTGACTTTAGTTAAAGTCGAAGGCGTCTTTTATAAGGGCTCTGGTTCAGCCGCCATTTATGGAACAGAACGTTTTGAATCGATTTTACCGCTTGAAGAAGTCTTAATCGTTTTTCAAATCGTTGAATCCAAAAACGGAACCACCATCACTTCCCCTCGCTCAGGCGTGACGTTATGGACCGTCTTAATCAATCTTCTACCGATTGTTCTTATCATTGGTGTCTTGTTCTTTATTTTCAGAAACGCTAACAATCAAAACTCGAAAGCTTTTGATTTTGCTAAAAACCGTGCCAAACTCAATCGAGAAAAAACGGTGACTTTTAAAGATGTTGCTGGCTGTGATGAAGAAAAACAAGAGATGGAAGAAATCATCGACTTTTTAAAAACCCCCAAAAAATACCTCGATATGGGCGCGCGTATCCCTAAAGGTGTCCTATTAGTGGGCTCACCCGGTACGGGTAAAACGCTCATTGCGCGTGCAGTTGCTGGGGAAGCGAACGTCCCCTTCTTCTCCATATCCGGTTCGGATTTTGTTGAAATGTTTGTTGGGGTTGGTGCCTCCCGTGTGAGAGACTTGTTTAAAGTCGCTAAAGAAAATTCTCCTTGCATCATCTTCATTGATGAAATTGATGCCGTCGGTCGTCAACGTGGCGCAGGACTCGGCGGTGGTCACGATGAAAGAGAGCAAACGTTAAACCAATTACTCGTTGAAATGGATGGATTTACATCCAACATGGGCATCATCATCATTGCCGCTACCAACCGTCCAGATGTTTTAGACCCTGCCTTGTTGCGTCCTGGTCGATTCGACCGTCAAATCACCATTAGTTTGCCTGATGTCCGTGGCAGAGAAGCGATTCTTAAAGTCCATGCCCGCAATAAAAAACTTGACCCTAGCATCAAATTTGATGAGTTTGCTCATCGGATTCCTGGATTTTCTGGGGCCGATATTGAAAACTTATTAAACGAAGCCGCTTTATTGGCTGCCCGTGATAATCGAACCTTGATTACCGAACAAGACATGGATGAAGCCATTGACCGTGTCATGATGGGACCTGCTAAGAAAAGTAGAAAATATTCGGAATCTGAAAAACGCCGTGTCGCTTATCATGAAGCAGGACATGCCGTCTTAGGGATCAAACTAGAAGATGCGAACATCGTTCAAAAAGTCACGATTATCCCAAGAGGCCGCGCCGGTGGTTACAACTTGATGACCCCTTCTGAAGAACGGTTTTTGGAAACAAAAAAATCTCTTCTTGCTCGAATCACCTCCTATTTAGGAGGACGCGTCGCTGAAGAAATCGTGTTTGATACCGTTTCAACAGGTGCTTATAATGATTTTCAAATCGCGACTTCCATCGCTCGTGCCATGGTCACCGAATATGGCATGTCCGATTTAGGACCCATCCAATACGAAAGTGCGGGTGGCAACGTTTTCCTCGGCCGTGACTATTTCAAAGAAAAGAACTTCTCTGACCAAGTGGCCCATGAAATCGATAAAGAAGTCCGTCACATCATTACCGGTTGTTTTGAGGAAGCCAAACGCATTCTATCGGATAACCGATCCTTACTGGATCTGATTGCCAAATACTTAATTGATGTTGAAACCTTGACCAAAGCGGATATCGATGAGATCGTCAATACCGGCGAGCTGTCTTGGTGGCAAACCAAACAGTCCCTTTCTGTCAATGAGGCTTGATAAATACTTAAAGGTTTCCCGTATCATTAAACGGCGAACCATTGCTAAAGAAGCCGCTTCTAAAGAACGGGTGGACATCAACGGAAAAACCGCAAAACCCTCCGCAGAAGTGAAGGTAGGCGATCAGCTGACGCTTCATTTAGGACTTAAAACCATTCGAGTGAGAATCACATCACTTGAGCCCGTCAAAGACGGCCTAATGTATACGCTTTTAGAAGAGGAAAAAAGGCCATAAACTGTTTTTATGGTCTTTTGTTTATGATATAATGAATTGAATTATAGGAGGAGGATACCGATGTACCCAGATGATTTAAATGAACAACAAATCGTGCGCCGTGAAAAAGCTCAGGCGCTTCGCGATAAAGGAATTGACCCTTTTGGTCAAAAATACGTAAGAACCCATACTGCAAAAGCCCTATTTGATGCTTACGGAACCGATACTCTTGAAACCCTTGAACAAAAACAGATTACCGTATCCATTGCTGGACGAATCATGTTGAAGCGGGGGCAAGGAAAAGCCGGATTCATGCACATCAAAGACCGAGATGGGCTCATTCAAGTCTATGTCCGTCAAGATGCGGTTGGAGAAGCCAGCTACGATCTTTTTAAGCATGCCGATTTAGGGGACATTGTTGGCATTAAAGGCGTTTTGTTTCGCACAAAAACCGATGAGTTGACCATCAAGGCTCATGAATATACCCATTTATCCAAAGCCTTAAGGCCTTTGCCCGATAAATTTCACGGCCTTCAAGATAAAGAGGAAGCGAGAAGACGCCGTTATGTGGATTTAATTGTCAATGAAGAATCTAGAAGAGTGGCTATGATTCGTCCAAAGATTATTCGTGCCATCCAAAACTTCTTTGACTCCCGCGGTTTTATTGAAGTGGAAACCCCTGTTTTACAACCCATTTTAGGCGGAGCTGCTGCGCGTCCTTTTGTGACACATCATAATGCTTTAGACATGGACTTTTATTTACGGATTGCAACAGAACTTCCTTTGAAAAGACTGATTGTTGGTGGATTAGAGGCGGTTTATGAAATTGGCCGCTTATTTAGAAACGAAGGCATGGATGCCAAACATAACCCTGAATTTACCACGATTGAAGCGTATTTGGCGTATGCCGATATGGAAGACATGATGAATTTATGTGAAGATTGTTTATCCACGGTTGCCTATCAAATACTGGGATCATATGATGTCACTTATGTTGATCAAGTCATTCACATGGGGCGCCCTTGGAAGCGTTGGCATATGGCGGATGCTGTTAAAGAATGTTCAGGAGTTGATTTTTGGCAACCCCTTACGTTAGAAGAAGCCACGTCTTACGCTAAAAAGCATGAGATTCATGTGGAAAAGCACTATTCGGTTGGCCATATCTTAGAAGCGTTTTTTGAAAAGTATTGTGAAGATCAAATCATTCAACCCACATTTGTTTATGGTCATCCAATCGAAATCAGCCCTTTGGCTAAGAAAAACCCAAACGACCCACGTTTCACCGATCGCTTTGAGCTCTTTATCAACCGAAGCGAGTTTGCAAACGCCTTTACAGAGCTAAATGATCCGATTGATCAACGTGAACGTTTTGAAAGCCAAATCAAAGAAAAAGAACTCGGAAACGTTGAAGCCTCCGAGATGGATGTTGATTTTGTGGAATCCTTGGAATACGGCATGCCCCCAACAGGCGGCATTGGCATCGGCATCGACCGCTTCGTCATGCTTTTGACAAACACCCCAAACATTCGGGATGTCATTTTATTCCCCCACTTAAAGCATCGCTACTAAAGAACACACGTGTGTTCTTTTTTTAATTTGATTTTCATGATAAAATACGTCTATATGAAAAACAACGGAGGATGGTAGCGTGGAAAAAAAAGCCAGTGATTTTTATCTCAAACATCATAAGACCATGAAAGGGCGAAAAGCCCGTAATTCCCAGTGGATCTATAAACACCCTGCATTCTTTGTTGCCGCTCTTCTTTTATCCCTGGGATTACCCGTTCCTTTAGGGGTCATTTTTTCGGTGCTTTATATGGAAAATAACCGACGTTTGGGGATATGGGTGTTGCTTTCGGCGATTTTAGGCGGCTTAATCATCGTTACTGTTCTAATGCTTCTCTTTTTTGACATGATACAAGGTGGACCGAATATCCCCGATAATGTTTAGGCTTATCCAATCAACTTCTTAATCCAACGGAGAATTTTTGATTCATAAGGAGGATACCGAAAGGGTAAATCCACCTTTAATGATCGTTTCACGATGGCTTTGTGGTGGCTGAACGTTTCAAAACTGTATCGGCCATGGTAGCGTCCCATTCCAGAATGACCCACTCCCCCAAAGGGGAGATTTTTATTTCCAAAATGCATCAAGGTGTCATTAATGGTGGCTCCCCCAAAAGAAAGGGTCTCTACCAGTTTCTTTAAGAAATTTTTATTTTGAGTAAACGGATAAAAGGCCAATGGTTTTTCCATCGACTGGATCAAACGTAGCGCTTCTTCTTCCGTTTCATAACTAAAAATGGGCAGGATAGGACCAAAGATTTCTTCGTTAAGAAGTGGGCTTTCTGGTTTGATGTTTGTCATGAGTGTTGGTTCGATTTGGGTTCCGTTTGCTCCTCCCCCATAAAGGATTTTCCCGTCTTTTAGAAGCGACACTAAACGATTGTAGTGCTTCTGATTGATGATTTTTGGATAAAAGGATGCGTTTAACGGATTCCCATCGAAAAAGGTTTGGATATGCTTGATGGCATAAGACACCCATTCATCTAACGATTCTTTATGAATAAGAACATAATCAGGAGCAATGCAAGTTTGACCTGAGTTGATGATTTTTCCATAGATAATGCGTTTTGCCGCTAAGTCAAGTGACGTGGTGCCATCCACCAAAGCTGGGCTTTTTCCACCAAGTTCCAAGGTCACCGGTATAAGATTTTTAGCCGCTTCTTGCATAACGATTTTTCCTACATGTGTGCTACCCGTGAAAAAAATGTGGTCAAATCGCTCCTTAAGAAGTGCTTGACTTTCTTCAATATCCCCAATAATCACCGTTATATACGAGGAATCAAAAAGCTCCTCAATCATGGTTTTCATCAAACGGGCGGTATGGATTGAATCTGGGCTCACTTTGAGGATCGCCGTATTTCCAGCTGCTATGGCCCCAATCAAAGGAGCCATGGTTAATTGAAACGGATAATTCCAAGGAGAAAAAATGAGCACATTTCCACAAGGCTCTGGATAAAGGATTGAAGAAGCCTTAAACAGTGGAAGAGGTGTTTGGACTTTTTTGGGTTTCATCCACGTCTTTAAGTGTTTGAGGGTGTGATTGATTTCAATCAATGTCACACCTATTTCTGTTAAATAGCCTTCCACATCGGATTTTCCTAAATCCTGATAAAGGGCTTCTACTATGGCTTTTTCATGGGTGATGATGTGCTTTTTTAGATTCAAGAGCGCGTCTTTTCTATAGGCATACGATCTTGTTTGATTGGATTGAAAAAACAGCCGTTGATTTTGCACGATGGTTTGAATTTCAGTCATATGGGATTCCTTCTTTCGTTGGTCTTATTATAGCCTTTATGGGTGAAAAAGAAAAGGACATTGGCTGTCCTTATAGAATTCCAAGTTCATCCGCAATCTCTAAAAAGATGCTGTTAACCGGATAATACTCGATGTTCAGTTTCTTGAACAAATCGTACGATAACTGATCAAGTTCTTCATACATGTGTTCAGGGATATCTTCTTTATTTTCAATTTTCTTGAAAATTTGCTGTTCGAAATCTACCAATTTATCCATGTCGGTTTGATCAAAGTTTTCGGAACCTAACAACTCATTTTGAAAATCAATAGCGGATAACAATAAGTTCACTTCTTTGGCTCTCGCTTCAAGACTTTGGATATCGTTTTTATAGATTTTCAAAAGCTTAGTGATTTCATCCATTTGATCAAGCATGTAATAAAATCCGGTCTCAAAGATGTTGTTTTCTTCTTCTGAGAATTCTGGATCATCGATGAGTCGGTCATAAAGATGGTCAATGACGTCGATGACGTGCTTGAAACGAAGAATCAAATCGGAATGATTATCAACTAGATAGGTCAGTAAATCGTGGTATTCAAGTTTCCAATTCGCATACTCATGATACAGGCTTTCATCGCGCATGTTTAAACCCTCCATTAAGCTTTGTTGATTGAACCAAAATCGTCAAATTTTTGATGGATAACCGCACGAATGGCTTCGTATCCAGGATTCAATAATTTTCTTGGGTCAAACCCTTTGCCTTCTAAATCTTTACCTGACTCAATGTATTTACGGGTCGCTGCTGCAAACGCCAATTGAAGTTCTGTGTTGACATTGATTTTAGAGACGCCCATGGAAATGGCTTTTTGAATCATATCCAATGGAATGCCTGTTCCACCGTGAAGCACCAAAGGAATGCCTTGGGTCACACGTGCAATTTCCTCTAAAACATCAAATCGAAGACCTGGCCAATTCGCGGGGTACTTCCCGTGAATGTTACCAATACCTGCTGCAAACATGTCAACACCGGTGGCTGCAATCAATGCACATTCTTTGGGATCTGCAACTTCGCCTAAACCAACAACGCCGTCTTCTTCTCCACCAATTGAACCGACTTCTGCTTCTAAAGAGATGCCTCTTGCGTGACAAAAATCGACAAATTCTTTCGTTTTTGCAAGGTTTTCTTCAAATGGATAATGGGATCCATCAAACATAACCGATGTGAAACCTGCTTCAATTGCCTTGTAGGCTCCCTCATAAGATCCATGATCCAAATGAATGGCTACTGGGACACTGACTTTATAAAACTGGTCGAGTTCACGCACCATTGCAACAACGGTTTTGAAGCCTCCCATGTATTTTCCAGCCCCTTCAGAAACCCCTAAAATGACCGGTGACTTTAATTCTTCTGCTTTGGTTAAGACCGCTTTGATCCATTCCAAATTATTGATGTTAATTTGAGCAACCGCATAACCTTCTTTGCGTGCTTTTTCCATCATTTCTTTTGCTGATACTAACATGTTATTTTCCTCCTCGTTAAAGACACATCTATTATATATAAAGTTTTCTCAAATAGCAATAAACAAGACTATGTAACCGTTCACAACGCTTGATGTTTTATGGCGGCTTTCACAAAATCCTTAAAGAGCGGATGCGGTCTTAAAGGTCTTGAGAGAAACTCTGGATGAAACTGAACCGCTACAAACCAGGGGTGATCGCTGATTTCAACCATTTCAACCAATTGATACTCGCTATTATACCCAGAGAGCACCATGGAGGTGTTTTCAAATTGTTCGAGATAAGCGTTGTTAAATTCGTATCGGTGGCGATGCCGTTCTTTAATTAATTTGGATTGGTAGGCGTCAAAAGCTTTTGTTCCTTCTTTAACCTCGCAATCATAAAGACCTAATCTTAATGTCCCGCCTTTGTTTTCATCATCCGCTCGTCCACGTTGAAGCGAGATGATGGGATCGGAACAATCGGGATCAATTTCTGTGGAGTTAGCGCCTTCAATTTTCAAAACATTTTGAGCGTATTCAATGACCGCTAATTGCATTCCATAGCAAAGCCCTAAGAAGGGCACTTGATGTTCTCTTGCATAACGGATAGCGGCTTTTTTCCCTTCAGTGGCGCGTTTTCCAAATCCTCCAGGAACCAAAATGCCGTCACAGTCTTTCACATATCGGTCAATGTTTCCAGCATGGACTTCCTCGGCGTTAATCCATTTGATGTTGATCATGTAGTCGTGAGCGTATCCTGCATGCTTTAACGCTTCGGATACGGATAAATAGGCATCATGGAGTTGGACATATTTACCCACAAGACCGATGGTTACTGACTGTTTTAAATGCTTGATTCGATCAATCAAATCTTCCCAGGCTGACAAATCCGCTTCGGGCAATTGGTAACCAAAATGGTTCAAAATCCAGTCATCCATGTGCTGTTTATGAAGATTAAGAATCACTTCATAAAGAACATCCACATCCAAACTTTCAAATACTGCATTTTTTTCGACATCGCAAAATAATGCAATCTTATCTTTTTGATCTTGAGATAACGGCATTTCACTTCGTAACATAATGATATCGGGATGAATCCCTAAACTCATCAACTCCTTAACGGAGTGTTGGGTGGGCTTGGTTTTCATTTCGTTGGCTGCTTTTAAATAGGGAACGAGCGTATTATGGATATAAAGCGTATTTTTGAAACCGAAATCGCGTCTTGCTTGTCGGATGGCTTCTAAAAAAGGGAGTGACTCAATGTCCCCTACCGTTCCTCCAATTTCGGTAATGACAATATCCGGTTCGCTGTGTTTAGCAACATCCACCAATTTTTTCTTGATTTGATCGGTGATGTGCGGGATGACTTGCACAGTAGCGCCTAAATAATCGCCTCTTCGCTCTCGTTTGAGCACGGTCTCATAAATCTTTCCTGTGGTAATGGAAGCGTGACGGTTTAAGTTTTCATCGATAAACCGCTCATAATGGCCTAAATCCAAATCGGTTTCAGCTCCATCTTGGGTCACAAAAACTTCACCATGCTGATAAGGACTCATGGTGCCAGGATCCACATTGATATAGGGGTCGAACTTTTGCATGAACACTTTGAGTCCTCTGCTTTTGAGAAGTTGACCTAATGCGGATGCGGTAATGCCTTTTCCTAAACTTGAAACAACGCCCCCTGTGACAAAGATATATTTTGCCATGATATGCCTCCCTGATTTAAAAAATAAAGTCCCCATTTGCATAGGAGACTTTTTTTTGGTGTGCCCTTATCTATTATATCAAAAGATTAGGATAATTCAATCATCGTCTTGATTTTTCCTTACCAACCGTCTTGGGGAATCGGTAGTGGATAAGCTGACGGTGGAAAACTCCAATCGGATGTGCTCATACCTAAATTGGTCTCTAACCAACTTTGAGATGTGAGGTTAGCGAGAGTTCGCGATACAGCCCCATCTGAGTGAATATTTCCACTGATGGTTTGGGTGCTTAAACGATGTAAATTGGTTCCACTTCCAGAGGCTATCACACGTCCTGCTCGATTATTTGAACCGGTGTTAACTGTGCTGCTGACATTGCCTGCAGCAAAACTTGAACTGATGCTCCCTGCATTTTGACCAATAACGCCTCCTGCATAAGCTTCTCTATTAGAACTTGAAAACCATCCAGAATTGGTTGCTGTTGCAGAAGCGCTCACCGAACCGCTTGCATAGACTCTTTCAAGTGTTGCGTTATTAAAACCGGTTATCCCACCCGCATAACTTCTGGCCGTTGCTGACTGAAACCAACTCGCGGAAGCTGACGTTGCTGAAGTCACCCCTACGACTGCAGCGCTGTTGATGATGGTCCCCGTATTATATCCTGATAAGCCTCCAACAAATGATTGAATGGTATTGCTACCGCTTACGGACAAATTGGCAGCTAACGTGCCCGTTGCATAACTGTTCATGATGGTGCCTGCATTTTGACCTGCAATCGTGCCTAGTCGTCGTTCACTGGAACCCGTTAGATTCGCTGAAACCCCAAGCAGATATAAGCCATCGATGACAGCAGAACTTCCTAATGCGGAGAAAAAACCGACATTTTGAGCATTACTAACAAGTGTGAAATTCGATATCGTAAATCCATTTCCTAAAAATTTCCCAGTGAACGTGGATCCATTAGCTATCGGGGTAAAGTTTCCACCACCTAAATTGATGTTTTCCACCAAGATATAGTTTCCACCCAGTGGGTATCCTGATGTACCAATTTGACTTAACGTAATGTTTCCATTGCCTTGCGATTGTGCAACACCGAAAAAGCCAGGTGGAACCCATTGGCCGATGGGAACTTGACCGGTGCTCTGGTCTTGGTTTCCACTAACCGATGAAGCCCAATAGGCATAGGTCATCCCTGCGTTAAACACAATTAAGACTAAGATTAAAATAAGACTAAGTTTCTTTTTCATGAGACACCTTTAACAAAAAAGCCAGTATAACAAAGACATGCTTTGCAACTGGCTATCTCTTCATTGGAGAGACCCTATAGCTTTGCGTCCCTGGATTGCTCCAGGTTTGCCGAAAGGTTTACGGTCTCATTATAAAGGAATATGATTCAATTGTCAATGCTTAGTCCATCTCCACATAATCCCAATAGGCCATTCCAAGTGCGGTACCCGGTTCATGATTGACGGTGGTTTGTAGCGAAACCCAGACTTGATTCTCATGGACAACATAAGCACCCGTTGGATAAAGGTTATAACTGTACCAATAAAACGTCGTTAGATTATTCCAAGCGTTATTTACAGAGCCAGGTATCACGTTGTTATTGGCGTTTCCAGCATTCACTACTTTGAAGAAATCGCCTTGATAGGTGACGTGATCACCGTTTTGATAGACATTATACCATGCGTACTCAGGGTTTCCAATTCGGTTCCATGCGTTATACGCCGTACCAGGAGCAAGTGATGCGTTCGCTTGATTAACCAGTTTGAAGACTTCATTTTGATAGATGACTAAGTCACCGGTTGAATAACTATTAAAGGGCAACCACGTCGCTGTATTAACAGCTTTCCAAACGTTTTGGGCATTCTGTGTTCCCGGTTCTCTTCTCAGTTGACCTTGGGCTGTTGTTAAAGCTTGCCATAAGATGCCGTTATGAACGGTAAAGGGGGTACTACCGGTAATCTGATTGGTCCAATTGGGTGCGTTCAATACTTCCCAAGCGCCATGTTGACCACTCGTTTGTGGGTCTACCCCTGAATGAATCCATTTAGCACGATAATAGGTCGTTCCCACTTGAACAATGTCTCCTTGTTGATACGTTGTCTGGCTGTTCCACGTAAAATCGCCGATTCGAATCCAATTGGCATCCACGGTAGGTTCGGTGTTGTTAGTCCAACTGAGTCTATTTTTATAGAGTTCGCCCTGATAAAAAACGATATCATCCATGCCATAAACTTGACCTAAGATCCATTGATTTTGAATGAGAATTTTCCATCCGCCGTTGGACCCCGGCAATGTTCCTGTCGCCCATCCACCATTTAACACTTCATAAAATGCGCCTTGATACCAGACCACATCCCCTGTTTGATAGGTATTAATGGGTGAATACACAATCGTCATCTTGTTGTAGGGACCATTGGGGTCCGTTTGTTCACTTGGTGCGATATTAGGAAAACTTTTAATGATGTAGATGTCACCATCGTACCAAACAAGATCACCAATTGAATAGGTCTTGTTAGGGTTATAAAGGCTAATGCCGTTTGGAATATCGCTAAATTGCCATTGCCCTAATAATACGTTTGCTGAGGCCTCATCAGACGATTCTAAAACTGAAGACGCCCAAAAAGCATAGGTCATGCCCATGTTAACAATCAATGATAGCGTTAGAATAGCAACAATGATTCTTCTTTTCATGCGTTCCTCCTGAATGAAAAAAACCAGCTACAAAGAAAACTCTTTGGTAACTGGCTATCTCTTCATTATGGAGACCCTTAAGTTTTGCGCCGCTAGATTGCTCTAGGTTTGCCTTTATCGTAGATAGTATATCACATGTTTTTAAGATGTCAAGGTGATTTGCTTAGAGTTTTTTCTCAAAAATGATTTGTTTCCCGGTTTTGACTTCATCAAATCCCATTTTCTTTAAATACTCTTGATGGGTAGAAGATCCCGGTTTTGAAATCAGTTTTTGATACCCCAAATCCTGGAAATACTGTTTTTGATTGGTGTATAAAAATTGCCCCATTTTAAAATCGCGATACGTTGGTGTGACGTAGTCAATCATGATTTCTAACGTGGTCTCGTTTTTCGGTTTAGCCACCACGACTCCCGCTGGAACCGTGTTTCTTAAGATAAAGATTTTTAAGTAAGCTTCATCTGCTAAGTGTGCGTCTACCTCCATAAATTTAGCGATATCTTTCTCATACGCTTGAATAAAGTGATTGAAATAAGTCGCATCTTTGGTGGTCATCAAATTGAAAAAATCCTTTTTCGTGTACATGTGAAACAAATAATACACATTGATTAAGACAATTCCGCTGTTCATGAGTCCAACCGGTATAGCGTTCAAAACAAACCCATAAAAAGCGAACAACAGTGCGCCAAACAGGTTAATCCAACGCAATCGCTTCACAGAATTCATCAGCAATGATATCAAAATAATCAATGATGCTCCGTATCCTAAAAAATCAATCCATCCCATACTTTTTTCCTTCTTTCGTTTCGATAAAAAAGGGCATATCCAGGATATACCCTAAATCATGATTATTCTTCGTACAAATCTTCATAGTCGTCCATGATTTCGTTATAATCGTCTTCATCATAATTGTCATCATCGAACTCTATTTCAATATCATCATCGCCGTCATCTTCATCGGTTGATTTAATCGGTAAATCAATGTCTATGTACGCTTTTTCTTCTTTCGATTCTTCATCAATTTCTTCATCGACTTCTTCTTCGTCCTTTTCGACTTCTTCTTCCTCGTCGTCTAGAACGAACTCTTTGAAATCCAGATCTTCTTCGATGTCTTCATCGATGTCATCGGCTTGAACAAAAGCGAAACCATCTTTATCCCATAACTCGAGGTTGCGTTCCTTGAGGTCCCATTGGTCTTCCCCGCAGAAAACAAACTTAGCGCTTTGGGTAATATCCATATAAAGTTGTGTTAATCTGTCGTAATCATCCAATGATACGTTTTTGATATCGGCGACCTGCTTGATGATCTCGTGAATGGTCATCGGCTTTTTGGCGTCCTTAAGCAAGTATTCAGCGATTTCAAGCATGGACAATGTCTTTAAGTTATCGTTCATTTTTGCCTCCTAAAACCGTATCTATTGTATACTAAACCCTTTTTTTTTGCAAGCATTATTTGTTTAATTGTGTAATCATTAAAACAATCGCAAGAATCAGTGCCAAAACCACAAATAGCTTTAACATCTTTTTGACAAACCCAATGGTTCCAAAGACAATGATGAATGAAACAAAAACAAGACCAACGATTTTAATAAGCTCTGGCAACGGTGAAATAAACTCTTGATAGAGCCCAATGAGTCTTTCATCAATCTGCAATGTGTTTTGTAGAAAACCATTGAATCGGTCATAAAGCGAGCCAAATAAATTCTTAACAACGTCTAACATGGGTTGATCCTCCTAGAATTTGAGTCTGTTTTCAACTGCCTTTGATAAGGTCAGTTCATCTGCATATTTCAAGTCTGCTCCAACGGGAAGCCCATAGGCCAGTCGGGTTATCAGAATCGGTTGATCGTGATAATAGTGTTTAAGAAATTTAGCCGTCATCTCGCCTTCGACTGTTCCGTTTGTCGCGATAATAAGCTCTTTGGTTTTCGAAAGACGTCTGGTTAATCCCTCAAGATGGAGTTGTTCATGGGTTATCCCTCTTGAAAAATCAATAAGTCCTCCTAAAACGTGGTAAAGCCCGTGATAGGTTTTCGTTTTTTCGACCATGACAACATCTTTAATATCGGAGACAACCATGATGGTTTCTTGATCGCGAAGGGAATCTTTGCAGATCACACACGTTTCTTCGTCCGATAACATATGACAAATGGTGCATTCCTTGATGTCTGTTTTTATTTTTTTAAGATGATCAGAAAAAGCGATTAAATCGTCCTCTTGGGAGGTAGACACCAAAAACAAAGCAAGCCGTTCCGCTGTCTTTTCGCCAATGCCTGGAAGTTTTTGAAAATCTTCTATCACTTTTTGGAGGATCTTGGGGTACATTAAAAACCAAACCCACCGAGTCCACCGGAAAATTGTCCCATGGTTTCTTCTTGTTCTTTTTCGATTTGTTTGAGTGCGTCATTAACAGCAAGCAAAATCGCATCTTGCAAGATGTCTAAATCTTCAGCCATCTCTGGGTGGATTTGGACATCAATCACTTGACGGGTTCCTTGCATGATAACGGTAACTCCTGAGGCTTTCCCAAAAAATTCTTTTCTTTCTAATGCCTCTTGGGCTTCCATCATTTGTTTTTGGATTTTTTTAAGTTTGTTCAACATGTTAGGGTTCATGGTCTACTCCTTTATAATGGCTTTATCGGAAAAATAGGTTTTAGCTAGTGCTACAATTTCAGGTTCTTTTTCTTCTTTAACGGTTTCTGTTTCATAAAGTTTAAGATCATAGGGTGGCAGTTGTGGTTTCATATGCCCCTTTTTCCATAGATCCATATAAACTTCTTTGATGATAAGCCAGTCTGACTTTAAAATGACGACATAATCATCAATCAAATGCGCTTTGTTATTGAAAATGTCTAAGACGAGTTTCTTGGTTTCTTTTTCAAGCAATTTTTTGCATAATACGATGTCGTTAGCGACCAATAACATCTCGTTTGATGTGGCTTCTAAACTGGTTTGCCAGACTAAATACGCGGCCATTTTTAAATGCGCTTTGGGATAATCTTTTAGATAGTCCCAACCCGATAAAATCTTGGCTTTTTTCTCTTTATCGCTTTGATTCAAGATGGATTCGATTTGTTTGATGGTCACTAAAGGCTTTAAGGCATCTGTTTTAGGTTCCGTGCTTATTGGACGGTCGTGCCATTTGTCTTTAAGTTCGGAAACGGTGTTTTTTAAGTCCGCAATGACGGCATCGTAATCGATTTGTTTTAAGTGACGGTGTTCCATCATCTTGACCAGCGCAAGTTCCACATACGCTCTTTTTTGATGGGTCCACTTGATGTCTTGTTGGAGTTGATTAAGAATTTCTAAGTAGAAATAGATTTTTTCAAACGAAAAGATGCTTTGTAGATTGGCATACTTGACGTGTTCAGGTTGTGTGGTTTTCTCTAAGAGGATGTCTCTAAGCGCTAAAATGAGATCATTGACAATGCGGGTAATCTCTTTTCCTGCCGCTAACAGTTCTTTTAATAACACCATGGCTTTTCCAATTTCTTTGTTGGAAATGGCCATCAATAAATCGTTTAACGCTTTTTTAGATACCGATCCAGAGACTTGATGCACATCTTCTTCAGTGACTTGGTCACTCGAATAAGAGATGGCTTGATCGAGCAAGCTAATGGCATCTCTTAAGCCTCCTTCAGCATTTTCTGCAATCGCATAGATGGCTTCTGGGGTGATGTTGATGGCTTCTTTTTGAACAATAACGTTAAGCCGTTCCACGATATCCGCTGTTTCTATGTTTTTAAAATCAAAGCGTTGACATCGAGACAAGATGGTTGCTGGTATTTTTTGGACTTCCGTGGTTGCTAAAATGAAGATGACATGCTTTGGGGGTTCTTCCAATGTTTTTAGTAGTGCATTAAATGCACCTGTGGTAAGCATGTGAACTTCATCAACGATATAAACTTTGTACTTCCCAACGGATGGCATGTATTTGACTTTATCGCGCAAATCCCGAATTTCATCGACACCATTATTGGATGCCGCATCAATTTCGATGACATCGGGGATATCGCCTTTGTCAATGCCTTTGCAGATATCGCATGTGTTACAGGGATTGTTATTGGGTTGGTTCAAGCAGTTTACGGCTTTCGCAAATATTTTCGCAATGGAGGTTTTCCCAGTCCCACGAGGACCACTAAAAAGATAGGCATGTGCGATTTTATTGTGTAATAAAGCGTTTTGTAGGGTTTTGATGATGACCTTTTGGCCAGAGACTTCATCAAAAGACTTGGGCCGATAGGCGCGGTATAACGCAACATATGCCATAAGATATCCTCCTGTTGTTTTTCTCTCTCATTATATCATCCACATGATGATATTGAACGATAAAAGTGATGAATAATCGGTGTTATTTGCCTAAGCAAAATTTCGAGAAAAGCTCATTAAGCAAGTCTTCTTGGAAATGATCGCCTGTGATTTCTCCTAATAACCGCCACGCTGTCGTTAAATCAATTGAGAAAACATCAACGGGCATATCCAAATCAATGGATCGTTCAACTTGGAGCAACGCTTCTTTCGCTTTTTCAACCTTACTGATTTGTCGAGCACTGGATAAAAAGTTGAATTCACGGGTCACGATATCTTCTAAAGACAGTTTTTTTAAAATCGCTTTTTCAAGATCACCTAACCCATGTTTATGGATGGCCGATATAGAAATCACATCGTCGATTGGTAAGGCTTTGGGCAAATCGGATTTATTGCCGATGATGAGTCTAGGTTTCTCCTTAGTCATTTCTAAAAGACGTTGGTCTTCTTGGGTTAAGGCTTTGCTTTGATCAAGGACTAGAAGGACAAGTTCTGCTTCTGAAATGGCCCTCATGGAGCGATCAACACCTATTTTCTCGACAAAATCGGTTGTGTCTCGAATGCCCGCTGTATCCATCAGTTTTAAGGTGACCCCTTTGATGTTGATGTACGCTTCGATGGTATCACGAGTCGTTCCTTCAATGTCGGTAACAATGGCTTTTTCTTCATTGAGTAACGCATTTAATAGTGAACTTTTTCCCACATTGGGCTTTCCAATAATGGCTGTTTTAACGCCGTCTCGAATGCGTTGGTTTTTCTTAGATTCGCTTAAAAGATGCTCAATTTTATCGATAAGGTTTCGGTTCAAAGGTCGAATGATTTCTTTGCTCATAAGAATGGCATCATCGTATTCAGGATAATCGATGTTGACTTCAATTTGAGCGATGATGGCTAAGAGCTCCGTGCGTAGCGATTGAATCAATTTTGACGTCTCTTTGATGATTCCTAAATGGGCAATCTTCATGGCTTGTTCACTTTTAGCATGTATTAAGTCCATAATCGATTCCGCTTCAATCAAGTCGATCCGCCCGTTTAAATACGCCCGTTGACTGAACTCCCCAGGTTCCGCTAACCGAATATTTAAAGAAAGTATGCGTTCAAGCACTTTTTGCGTAATTAAAATACCCCCATGAGTGGACACTTCAACAACGTCTTCAGCCGTAAAGGTTTTCGGCCCTTTCATGACGCTCACCATGACCTCATCTAAGATCGATTGATCAACATTAAGAATATGCCCGTAGTGAATCGTATGCGAGGCGACTTTGTTTAAATTCTTCCCTTTGAAAATGGATGCTATCAAAGGAATTGATTCTTCACCGCTGACACGGATTACCGATAGGCCAGCTGTACCAAATGCGGTCGCAATCGCCGCGATGGTGTCGAATTTCATATTACTCCTCAATGGCTCCTGGTTTGCGGATGCGTGCAGTGTTGGTAAACGGATTGAATCCTCTTGATAAATCTCTAACCGAAATGAAAACAATAACAAATGCTCCTAAAATAGAGCCAATCAAAATGTAGCCACTTCCAAGAATTAATCCCATCATTGCAGTAAACCAGATGGTTGTTGCTGTCGTGATGCCCTTGATTACATTCTTTTGATCTTTAAGAATAACGCCAGCTCCCACGAATCCAATCCCGGTAATGACTTGAGCAATCACGCGTTGACCCTCTGGGTCAATCATGATGCCCGTTGATTGAAGATAGATGTGATACTCGAACATTAAACGTTGCATGATGGCAATCCCCGTACTTCCCATGGCAACCAGGATGTGAGAGGAAATGCCTGCGGCCTTTCCAACATTTTGGCGTTCTAGCCCTACGAGGGCTGAAACAACAAAGGCAATCCCAAGGGGCAGTAGGATCTTAATAAGAATTTCTTGGACACTTAGATTTAAATCCAATATCATGGTTTGTGTCTCCTTTCGTATATCGCGTTAAAGTCGTAAGACGCTGTATCGGTATGATAACCCAATATGGCTTCTAAATTAACATTTGCAGCGGCTTTATAAAGATGAATATCAATTGAGGGGTTATCCGCCCTCAGTTTTTTGAGCAACGTTTTTATCTCACTTCTTTTGGATGCTGTTTTTTGAGCGGTTACGGTGCATCCGCAGTTCATGGTTTGGATATGATTGCGTCTAGCCCATCGTTCGATGTCTTTCTCGCGAATCAAATGAAGCGGACGAATCAGTTCCATGTTAGGGAAGTTTTCAGCTTGGATTTTGGGAACCATGGTTTTGAATGTTCCGTTATAAAACATGTTTAATAACGTTGTTTCAATCACATCGTCGAAATGGTGACCTAAGGCCAGTTTGTTGCAGCCGAGATCGGAAGCCATCTTATAGAGAAATCCGCGACGCATCCTGGCACACAAATAACAAGGATTTTCAGAAGCAATTTTACCAACGACATTAAAAATGTCGGATGATCTAATCACAAGCGGGATGTTTAACTGATTGGCGTTATGAAAGAGCAACGCTTTGTTTAATTCGCTAAACCCTGGATCCATGGAAATAAAGACCACATCAAAGGGAAATTTTCCATGTTTTTTTATCTCTTGAAAGAGTTTAGCCAAAAGCAAACTGTCTTTCCCTCCGGAAACAGCGACGGCCACTTTGTCATTCGGTTTAAGGAGATCATACGTCTCAATGGCTTTAATAAACCGGTTAAAGAGGTCTTTACGATAGGTTTTTGTAATGCTTTTTTCAATCTCACCCAAAGGCTTCATGGGGCTATCTGTTTGAATGCTATGGCACTGCATCATGTTCATTTATTTAAATACGCCCGGACCAATTCTTCCGTGTCTTTCACAAACTCAGGCAACTGATCCCACGAATCCAATCGTGCGCCAGAGGCTTTCGCGTGTCCGCCTCCGTTATACCGGTTTGCCAGTTGATCAATCGTTGGCCCATTGGAACGAAGTCGAATGCGTATTTCATTGGGGTATTCAATAAAGAGCGCCCAAACAGGATACCCTTCGATGCCAGCAATCAAACTCACCATCGAAGCCGCTTGTTCGTCTGTGACTTGATAGGTTTTTATGATGTCTTGTGTGATTTTTAGGTAGATAAAGCCATCAGCAACTTGAAAATTGCTGTAAACATAGCCTTTGAGACGAATCATCTCGAGTGTTTCTGTGGACAATGCCTGATCGATTTCTTCCACATCGACCCCATGCTCAAGAAGCATTCCCGCCAATTGATGGGTCATGTTGGACACCCCGCGATAACGGAAACGTCCTGTATCGGTTAAAATTCCAGTATAAAGCGCGATAGCGCCTTGTTGCGTCAGTTTAAGTTCTTTTTTGAATGTGTGGTAAAAATAAGCAATCATTTGAGCACATGAAGGAAACTCTGTGTCTACCCATCTTAGATCGCCATAGTCATCCACTGGGATGTGATGATCGATTTTAATGATTTCTTTTCCCAAAACATACCGTTGATCGCTAATCCGGTCTTTGACTGCGGTATCCACCACAATGGATAGTGCTCCTTGATAAATGTCATCGGTAATGGTATCCATCTGACCGACAAAATCAACAAACGCGCTTCTTTCTCCAACAACAAAGACGTTCTTTTCTGGAAAAGACGTTTTGATGATGTCTTTTAATCCAAATTGAGCGCCATAACAATCGCCATCTGGGCGTTTATGACCATGGATAATGATGGTTGAGTAGGCTTTAATCTTATTTAGTATTCTTTCCATTTTCTTTAGCCCTTTCATTTAAGTCTCTTAACACAAGTTCAACGGTGTCCCAATCCGGCAGGGTTGCTCCACATGCTTGATTGTGTCCGCCGCCCCCGTATTTTTTAGCGATATCGACAATGGTGATCCCGCGTGAGCGAAACTCACCGATAATGACTTTATTTTCAACATCTTCTGTGAAATTAGCCCATATCGGAATCTCTTTGATTCCGGCCATTTGATTGACCATCCCTCGTGAGATGGATTGAAACTCTAGACCACTCTTTTGAATAACGTCTGCATCATTTTTTCGATAAGCCACGCCGTTTTCTGTGATATCAAATTGTGAAAATAAGTTTTTAGTTTGTCTTTTTTGAAGACTTTCCGTGTATAAATAGTCGTAAAACTCTTGATAGTTTGGATCAAATCGCATGATATATGCCGCGAGTTCAAACGTTTTTTCAGGCTGATTCATGTAGAGGAATCGTCCTGTATCGGTTACCATACCCCCGTAAAGATAGGTCGCTGCTTCCGAGGTGATTTTATAGTTAGCCACACGCGCTAAATCGATGATCATCTCGCAGGCTGATGCAAAATTTGGATCCTTATAATAAATGGACACGTTTTGGATATCGGTATCGTTTTGATGATGGTCGATGATGATGCGTTCTTTCGCAAGTTCGTAACGATCATCTGATACCATTCGACAGACCGCTACATCCACAATGATGGCTAAGGCGTTTTTATACGTCGCATCCTCAATTGAATCCATGGTCGCTTGAAAAGACATGTCATTAACATCTCCCACAACATAAACGTTCTTTTCAGGATAATTCTCTTTCAAGATAAGCGCTAATCCGTATTGGCTTCCGATGGCATCCATGTCAGGTCTTACGTGTCGATGAATGACGATGGTTTCATAGGTTTGAATCAGTTGTATGATTTTTGATTTGATTGGCATGAGGGTTGGGTTCCTTTCTGTCGTATTAAAATAGTATATCATGAAACGGAAGAAAAAAGCGAATGCTATCGCTTTTCATCGGGCCGCTCTTTAAGTTTTTCTATATCTTTTTTCAATCCTTCTGTTGCGTCACGTCTTCCGAGTCGTTTCTTTTGATAAACAAAGAATCCGTAAAATAAAACTCCGACGACAACCAGGTAAATCACGGAATCCCTTATAACCAATGATCGACTATCAAAGGTAAACGCTGAGGTCATGAAGATGTCATCGGTGTTATGTTTAGGGACATCGCCGTGCAAAAGAATGTAGGCGCTTAAACGTGATTTTAAAAGGAGGTCATTCTGTTTAATGTGGAGTGGATAAGACGCGATAACTTCACCATTTTTAACGATATCAAACGCAGAAGTTTCTTGAAAAATACCTTCGATGGTGAGGTCTTCTTCGTTGTAGAAACTGGAGTCATTTTCCATATCAAGCATCGCGTAGACGGGTAAATCGGCGATTTGAAAGGCATAAAAGGTTAGTGTTCTTTCGTCGTTTACGGTTCGAATGACCCCTTGATAAGGCACCATGATTCCAGGTCCACTGATTTTCTCTAAAAAGATTTGAAACCCTTGGACGATAACAGGGGTCAACGCTTCATAACGTACGGCTGCTACATGATAGACAAAAAGGCGATAGGTAGAGGTCCCTACGTGCCAAACATCTTCTAACAAAGGCTCCTCCATATAATATCGCTCAGAGACAAAAAACCCATAGTTTTTTTCTTCAAGGGCAATTTGTCCTAATTCATTTACTTTTTGGTCAAACGCTTTGGCGTTAGCTTGGACAATAACCAAACCTAACCCCATGGCTACGATTAAAGCGAAGACAATTCGCATGAAAATGCGCATTTAGGTGTTGCTCCAAATGTTGCGACGATAAAACCGTGCTTCTTCTTCAGCTCGTTCAAAAAGTCGATTTAACGTAACTCCATTAAAGATAAGACGTTGAAGATCGTCTTGATACATAGCCGCACTAAATCCCATACGCACCATTTCTAAATTGACCAAAAGCCCATCTGCCCATACCAAAGCGAGTGTTCTGCCATACGTTTCTGTGTTTCCGGATTCTGGATCATGCATTAAATAAATGACACTTGCATTTTCCAAAATACTTCTTAAATATTGGGTGGCTGCAATCGCGTAAGGCTCAGGTGAGGGGGTCATCTCTGGGGTATTGATTCCAACAAAGCGAACACGTCTTCCACCAGTAAAATCAGGAAAAGCAGGATCTAACGAGAAGAACGTTGATGTGTCTCCATCGTTTGCGTATTCATAAGCGACTCTCACCATTCCCATGGCTTGATCAAAGGATAGTGCAATGTGTTCTGGACCAAACGTAATCGTTCTTAAATCAGGAAACTGAACAGGATGGGTTCCTAAAAATGGATAATAATCGGAGGCGTAAATATCCCAATCCCTTACATTGTATGTGGTGCTGTTGGTCACAATATGGCTTCTTCTAACAAACGTCTCATTTCGAAGATAGAAGAATCCCCATCCAATATTCCCGATGATGTCAACAATGGTGCCATTCTTATAGGTGATGGCTACTGCATCGTTTCCATCAAACCGTAGGTTGGCATCAATAATATCAGCTTTATCCTTGAGTTCAGTGCTGCTGTTGGTGTGGGTAAACACAAGAATGTCTCCTGGGTTTAACGTGCCTTGCATCGGAATGATAATGGTTGGCGTTTCCGATCCGTTTTCGTAAATAGCAATACGATAATGACTCAAATCAATATCTTCATTGCTGCGATTCATAATTTCAATAGCGCGATTATCATCTCGTCCTTCGATATACTTGGTAATCATGAGACCATCGGATAAGACAGGCATCGCAATCCAAACTGTGATTTCGGTCCAAAATGGTACTACCATATCCACACGATAATTGTTGGCATATCCCGCAAAAAGACCTTCAGTAATCGCATTGGTACTGATGTATTCAAACGAAAAATCAATGTCAAGTTCAATGAGCACATCAAAGATTTCTTGTTCAGTCTTGCCTTCTAAATCGGGCAATTTAACGCCGTTAATAACTTCATGCTTCACAAAGTTGACGACAATCATGGTTCCCTTTTGAACTTTTGCTCCTGGTGTTAGGGATTCACCATAACTATGAAACACGCCTTCCGTCATTTGATTGTTAATGATATCCGCAAAGGTGACTTGAAGGCCTAAAGAACCCAATGTCTCCAAAACTTGAGACCGGTTCATTCCGGTTAAATTAGGCAGTTCAACTTCGTTAGATGGTTTATCTTGACAAGCGATTAACCCTATTAACATCATGAAAACCATGATGATGAGGAAACTCTTTTTTATCATATGCTTCAGCTCCTTATTTGGTGTATTCATATTATAACATAACATGTTATAGTTGTCATGATGTAGACAAAAAAAGGCAATTCGCTTGGAATTGCCTTTTCGTGTTTCTTAAGAAGTTGTGTAAATCTTGATGTTATCAACCACGCCAGCTTGTGCTGTGTTTGTTGACGTTGTTCCTGACCCTGGACATAATAATGCAATTCGATAAAGTCCTGGTGTAGTTACGTTATAGACGACTGTTTGATAACTATCTGTAAGTGTGTCTTTGAGATTAGAAACCGAGTCCGTATTGGTTAGTGTTACCCATTCTACTCCATTAAAGAATTGAAGAGCATACAATGCGTCTCTGTTCGGATTTTTAATATTGTTTACAGCAGTACTGCTCCATGCAGTGTAGTCAAACTCAATTTGAGATAAACCTGTATACATCTGTAAATCCAACTCAATATAGGATACGTTTCCAGTCGAAATAGGTGCTAAAATGTAGGCTGGACTGGTTCCAAATGTATTAATCTGAGCTCTAAGTTTTGCTAATGTGTATTGGATACTGTCCCATGCATTCGTAAATGTAATAAATGTTCCTGCGTAGCCAGTAACATTAACAGTACCGAAGTCAATTAACCATGCAAGGGTAGGAGCTCCTGCCACTTGTTTCAAAACGATGAAATTAATTGAGCCTGATGCAATGACAGTTACGCCGTCTTTGACTTCATAACTCAAAGTAACGGCTTCATCATTGGCTGCTGGAACTGGTCGTGTGACCGTTCCATCGTTGGCAATAACCGCTGGATTAGATGACGTCCATTCTATGGTTCTACCGAACATCGGTTGTGCTGAAAGATTGATGTTAGCAACCACTTCATCATCCGCTTGAGGAAGGACAAGGTTTTGAATGACGATTGGATTTAATACCGTGCTATCAGCCATGCTTCCTACGGTAATGTCTGCTTGACTAAAGATCGAGAATTGAAGGGCATTGAAGTAGCCTAGAGGTGCAACCAAAGTAATCAATGTTCCTTGAGGTACGCCTGTCAATGTAGCAGTGAAGTCAGCATTATTATAGAAGTAGGCAGCAACTTCTCCGGTTTGATCAATCAATACCATGGTTCTGTTATTGGTCTTTAGGACGGCTGTGATTGAAATCAGTTTGCCTTCGTGTTGTGCCAAATCAGAGATATCATTAATTACTGTCGGTGTGATGGTCACTCCGGTTTCGATTACTTCAACAGCAATCGGTGCTACGATTTGGATTTGTCCGTTGAATGTGCCAATTTTACCTGTAATTAACACTTTATTTCCCACTGAAAGTTGTCCTTGGACATGGGTAGTTGGAGAAGACATGAAAAGCGCAATACCTGCTGTGGTGTCTTCGACAAACACTCTAAAACTTGATCCAATGAGACTATTGGACGTAACAACCACTTCTACAGCAACATCATCGCCTACGCTCATCGCTCTTGCTTGTGCGACAGTGACAATCGGTGTGGCACTCTCTAAAGCAAACATTTCAAGTTCAGCATTAAAGAGGGTGTTGCGGTTAAGAACAGCAAACTGTTGATCAGCTGTTAACTGATTAAACGCATGTCGAATGGTTGTCAGTTGACCTTTCATTCCCAATGTAATTGGGAAATTAATGGTCATAATTAACGCTTCCATGTCATAGATGTCTAATAGTAGATTGGCCATTTGTTGGGTAACTGTGGTCAAGCGACTGGCATTGGTGACCAATTGTTTTTGATCACTGTGCAGGCGGTCATAATCAAATCGCGCTTGATCTAATAAGAAACGTTCATTAACTTTAGCTGGTACACTCAGTTGTGCAATTTGATCTTGAACTTTTGTGGCTTCATTGATCAATTTGGGAATATCTTGAAGTGCGTGATTTAAAACATAATAGTTCGTGACCAACATTTGTTGATAATGGTCTAGGGCATCATAAGCGTACTTCATCATCAACGCATCATCCTCAGCACTGAGAATCATAGGTTGTGGCAACGTATCGATCATCGCTTTAACCGCTAAGGCTTGGTCCTTTAGTTGGGTTATGTTTGATTCATAGAAGGTAAGCAAATTGACATTCGTCACAAGATCTTGAAGATCTTTGGTAAGTTTGTTGTATTCGGTTCTTGCTTCTTGAATGAGGGGCTCGAACTGTAGACGAATGGGGCGTGGGATGGCGTTAATCAAATCGACTACATCGGTTGCTTTTTTGATAACTAAAGCCAAGTCTCTTTCAGCTTTTTCAAGTTGTTTTAGATTTGTAATTTGTGCTTTTTGAATCGGCGTTAATTCATCGTACATGCGTCTTGCATCAACAACATACGGTTGATCGCTTAGTTCAATGACATCATTCAAAGAAGCAATAGCAATAGAGACCATAACAATCTGATACTCAATTTCAGCAACCGTTAGTTGTGCCGTGTTTAAGTGATTGATGTTAGTCACGCGTTGTTGTTGTTCTTCTGTTAATGAATCATACGCCTGCCGCGCACTTAAAATAATCGGCAACTGATTGATATCAACTGGTGATGTAATTTCACTGATTCGATTCTCAACGGATTTGATTTCAGCTTCAAGTCGACGAATTTCAGATTCTGCCCTTAGAAGGGCATTGAAATTCACAATGAGCGACTTTAACTCATTAGAAAGTTCATCATAAACAAGACGAGCTTCCGTTATCAAATTTTTATCGGCCAGTCGCACAGCGCTTGGAAGTGCATCAAACTTAGCTTGGGCTTGATCCAGTTCAGCTTTCAATCCATTGATGATTTGAACGCTGGTTTGAAGTTGATAAAAATTGATGACTTCTGATTTTTGGGCCTCTGATAACGCCTGATAGGCAGCAAAAACCGCATCCACTTGTTCTCTGTTCACAAGCTCAACAATCTCTGGTAGCCCCATAATTAAATGAATGACGTGTAAAACAGCCTCATCCACTTCGGGGACAGTTGGATCGCTTGGAACCGGTGTGACTTCTGTTGGATCGGGTGTCTCAACAGGAACTGTTGGTGTTGAACTCTCTTCGCATGCGACTAAAAATAGGGCAGCTAAGATGACAGCAACCAACAAGAATAATTTTCTTTTCATTTCATCACTCCTATCGTTTTGTATAAACATTATACCATTTTTTAATTTCATATTAAATTAAATCGTGATTTGGATATAATTGGATAAAGAAAAAGCCACAACACGTGGCGTGTTGTGGCTAGATGAATCATTTTAGTCTATTCGGTTTCTCCGTAAGCAGTCCATGTGAAATTATCAATAATCATGGCGCCTCTAGTTCCAGGAGAGGTTGACTTTAACTCAATCGTAACTTCCCCTGTGATATTGATGTCATTAACGGTAAACACTTGAACAACATCGCTATTTGGATCAACAGTGAATGTGCCATATGAAACACCATTAACGAAGAGTTCAACGGTTCTAGTATTGGTATTAGTGAATGCGCGGACGATGTCAATGCTGAAACTAGCTATTCCAGTATTAGCGACAACTTTAACACTGCTATTATCAGCAGCATTACCCAAAATCAGATTCCCTCCGTTTTCTCTCGCTAAATAGGTCCAAACAAACCCATTAACATCTGTGTAACCGCCGGCAGTTGCATATACTGTGCCTGTTGTAGTAACAAAATCAAATGTTTCTATATAAGTTTGTCCTTCTGACACCGTGGACTTCAATACTGTAAATTCAATGTTTCCAGATGAAATAACAGTATCGCCTTTCTTAAATACGTAAGACAAGGTAACAACAGCGTTCTCTTGATCACTACCAGGTCTTGTAACAACGCCAGCGTTGCTGATAACAGCTTCGTTAGATGATGTCCATTCAACAACGGTTCCAAATAATCCTGTCGTTGGTAAACCAATGTCTCCAATCACTTCATTGTTAGGTTCTGGAAGAATGAGGTTAGCTAATGCAATGGCATTTAAGTCCGCTTCAGCCCCCATCGCGCCTACAACAACAGCGGTTGGATAGAACAAGTTAAATTGTAAATTATTAAATCTACCTAGTGGTGCAGTGATGGTAACAATGCTTCCAACTGGAACACCTGATAAAGCGGTAGTGAAATCGGCAGATATTTGGAAATACCCGTTCATTTCGCCTGTTTCATCAATGATGACCATGGTTCTAGCGTTGGTCTTTAAGAACGCCGTAATGGTAACCAATTTACCTTCGTGTTGTGCCAAGTCAGCCACATTTTCAACAACGGTTGGAACAGGGGTTAGCCCGGTTTCAAGCACTTCAACATTAATGGGCGTCACGATCTGAATTTGACCGCTGAATGCACCAATCTTACCGGTAATTCTCACTTTGTTTCCAACAGTAAGCAATCCTTGTAACTCAGTGGATGGACTGGATACGAATCCAGCAATACCGGCTGTATCATCTTCAAAGAAGATGCGGAAGCTTGTGCCTGAAAGGTTGTTGGCTGTAACAATGGCTTCTACGGTGATGATATCGCCGACATCCATGGTTCTAGCGGTTGCGACGGTTCTAACAATAACACCGACTACCACACTAAATTCCTTCGTAAAGGTTTCTTCCCCTACCGTAACTAAAGCGGTTAATGTAACCGTAACATTACCTGTAGCAGGCAATGCAACAAGGCCAGTCGCTCCGTCAATAACAGCATCATCCGAAGATGACCAGACGATGGTAGAACCGTATCCGCCAGATGTTGGAAGATCCATTACCTTGTTTTCTTCAACTTCTAAATCAATCTTAATCGCATTTGCAACTAACTCTGCTTTTTCAGCATCGGTCGCTTCTACATAGATGCCCATGTAGATTTGAGACGCGTGTGAGTAAGCAAATCTTGGTAAATTGCTTGTCCAAATGACTGGAACGCCAAGCAAACTGATCACATCGCCGACTTGTAAGTTAGCTATATTACCATCTGCAACAACGACTCTAGAATCCCAGAACAATGGAATGGTTTCTCCTGTCACAGGATCCTTAAGAATCGCTAAGACGTTGCCAAAGGATTGAGCAGGAAGCGAATCAACAACAAGATTCGTGCGAATCACGTGTTTAGCCATAAACGGCAACAAGCCTTCTGCTGTCAAAGGAACACCGTCGATGTTTTCAGCAAATGGAATAATGCCATCTTTAATGGTCTTCACTTCGAGTGGGTTGATTTGCTGCAAGCCACCAAATGCGGCACGTGAGCCAATGACTTCAACTTCTTTGCCCACTAAAGCTAACCATGCAGCCACATCCGCTGTCGCAACATAAATAGCAATCGCAGACGTTTCATCTTGAACAGCAAACGTTCGATTGGTGAGAATGCCTGTTACGACACCCTTGAATCGTACCTTGCTGCCAATCGCTTGTTCAAGAACTTGACTAACGGTTAAGACTTCTAGTTCACCTACGTTAATCTTAATCGTTGTTGTCTTAGTCGCATCACCCTTAGTCAAGGTCGCGGTTAAGGTTACTTCGGTTTGTCCTTGGGCTGGCATTGTTACGGCGCCAGTTATTGGATTAATTAAATCTGGATGTGAACTTGTCCAAGCAATGGTCGCTCCAAGAAGCGAGGATGGGAATGTCAAGGTTGTTGCTTCAATGTAATCTGGAGAATAAGTGGCTTTAAGGGTTTGATCAACAACATTCAAAATACCTGCATCATCCAATGTTGTTTGAATATCGTTCGTTGTTTCTAAGAACAACATGTTGAAGATGGAGCGATCAGAACGATAGCCATAAAGAAGAATGTTTAACGTGACAACCAAGCCATCAAATGGATGAAGCGCTGTGCGATTTGAATGATAATATATCACAACACCATCGGTGGTGTGTGCGCTGTTCGCTGCCGTTGGGATATCGCCACCAACATAGTCTGGGTTCACTAAAACTGTACCGTAGTTGTCAGCCGCATTTTGAACTCTGACTTTAGCCGTTAAGCGGTAATACACGTATTGAATGTCTGGATCTTCAGCTGTTGGCACATGATGGTTTGCAAGCATTTCTGTTACAGATCCAACTTCAACCGGGATAATGGTGTATGGTTCTCCATCGCTTTCAGTGAAAACAACAGGTGAACCGGATACGGCTGTATGATTCAACTGCCATGCACCGAAATAACGATCGGTTAATCCGCGGACATTGTACACTTTGCCGATTTCGATGGTCGTTAGACGAGAACCCATATAAGCAAAGATAATGCCCGATTCATCGGCCATGACAACACCATCACCTGTAATTCCTAAGATGGTGACATTGTTGATTCTGACATAGGTTCTAACCGCAGCCAATCCGTCCTTACTAATAGCAATCGCTTCTGCGATGTTTTCAACAAGAACATAATCTGTAGCCGCTAAAACAACCACTTCAAACGTTTTCGTTAATGTTTGTCCAGATAGATGCAATGTCGCTGTTAAAATAACCGTGACATTCTCATCTTGTCTATCAACAACACCTAAGTTAGAAACAACTGCTGGGTTATTGGAAGACCACGTAACGGTGACGCCTTGTGTTCCGACCATAGTAGGCAAGGAGATGTTTTGAGAAACACCGTCGCTAATGCCAGGAATGAGAAGCGCATCGCGTGCTTCTTGCAAGATGATGATAACTGGTTTTTCACTGATGGCTGGAACAAGAATATTAAATTCTCTTTCTGCGTTTCCAATTTTAGCAATCAAAATGATGTTGGCATCCACTTGTCCGTAGTCGGGACGAATCACGGTTCCTGAGCTTGACAACACGGTTGGAATCAGTGATTCCCACGTGATGGCTAACCCATTGGATGTCGCCGGCAATGTGATGTTGCCAATGATTGTGTAAACATCGGTTTGCGCGTTATAGCTGATGTTAGCACCGGCCAAGATAATCGCATCCAAAGCCGCATTCACATCGTGTCCAATGACCTTCAAGGTGAATGTTTTGGTTTCAGATTTGTCATTGAGTGACGCTGTTGCGGTCAAGATGACATTGACATCTTGGAATTGTCTTGTGACAACACCCGCATTCGAAATAACCGCTGGATTGCTTGAACTCCACGCGATCGTAACATCACCAACTTTGGTTGGGAGTGTGACGTTTTTCGTGACTGAGTTCATTGAATCACCGGATTCAAAAACAACATTGAGTGTATCAAGCGCTTCGTTAATCAATTGATCGGTATTGTCTCTATCGCAAGCGAAAATGGTAAATACCATCAATAACATGACGAAGATGCTCAATAATCCCTTACTGAATCTCTTTGTACTCATGTAATTCCTCCATTTTTATTTTTTTATCTCTATTCGATAAGCAAACGTGAAAGGCATAGAACACTCTATGCCCATTCATCTTTATATCCTTTGTTTTATCCGCCTAAATTGGCTTCATTAAAGGCTTCATCTAATGCTTCTTGAATCTTTCCATCACCGAGGACGATCCGAACCAATGCTAAACCAACTTGTACTCTTGCACGGGATGAGCCAACAAACGCTGGGTCATAGAAGAAATAGTTGGCTTGTTGATAAGCAGCAAGTGCAGTAATCGCGATTGGGTTGTTCGAGTTAGCCAAGAATGCTTGATACGTTGGATGCGTATACGCGCTTGTTCTCACTGGCAAGTAACCGGTATTAATCGCCCAATCCATGGTGTTTTCGGTGTTGATTAAGTGTTTGAGGAACAACCACGAAGCAAGCACTTCTTGAGGATTGTCCTTCTTCAAGATGGAAATATTGGTTCCTTGTTGAATCACCGCGCGATCTTGTGGACGATCTGCGTTGTATGGAACAGGTGCAACTCCGACTTGGAAAGTAGTGCCCAACGATGGGTTGGCTGCGTTAAATCCGCCAGGAATGTTGTAGCGGATCCCTGCTGATGAACCGAAGGTAACAAAGACTTGTTGGTTAACAAATGGCGTTGATGCGTAGTTTTGATCCCAGAAATTGGGAAGGGTTAAACGTTCTTTATTGTCTCTTAAGAACGTCATCGCATTAAACGTATTGGGACTCGTATGCCATTGAAGAATACCACGTCCGGTTTCAAAATTGATGGCCGTATAAGCACCACCAAATTGACGGGTAAACGTAATGAACATGTTTCCATCGGAATCATAGGCTGCAGGACGAATCAGGTTTTTAGCACTATCAATCCGTTGTTGCAGCGCTGCGCCTGATAATCCTGGATTATCAGCACGAACTTTCTCTTCAGCTAAACGTTCACCTTCAGCCTTGAGGGCAGGTGCCATCGCCATTAATTCTTGCCATGTCGAAGGAGGGGTAAGGCCTAAGCGTTCAAATACGGTTCTGTTATAAATCATCACTTCGGTTGACTTATTGAATGGAAGTGAATAGAAGGTACCATCCGCATCGTATTGACTGTTTTCCTTACGGTAGGATTCAATGATGTCTTCAAATGCATCAGCACCATGAAGACCCCAAAGATCGCTTTGGATGTAAGGATTTAAGTCAACAACGACTTTCCCGTTTAAGTATTCTGCAACATGATCGGGATACCCTTGAACAAGGTTAGGATAATTTCCTGCTGTAATCGCGTTAATCATGTTTGAACGAAGGGTGTTGTAGTTTCCAGCACTTTCAGCAATCACCACCGTGATGTTGGGATAAATCGCTTTGAAGGAAGCTGCATACTTGTTCAATAAATCCGTATTACCTTGACCCATTGCATGCCACAGCGTGATGGTAAGTGGCGCTGTTGTTAGGGTCAGTGGAACAGGTGATTCTTTGACTTGCAAGATGATCGTGACACTGGCTCTTCCACCCAGTTCGCCAGTAACTCTTAGACGAATGGTGTACGATCCAGCCACCGCTAAACTGAAGTTTGCTGGCAAAATCACTTCAATGGCATCGGTGATATCTGATCCATCAGTGTCTTGTGCGGTAACCCCAGTAAGTGGATCATAGGTGCCTGAACCAATATAGTAAATCGGATTGGTTACATGCCCTATAATAGTGGGCAACGGGATTTCTCCTCCAACTGTGACAATAATTGTCACCTGAGTTCTCGCGCCATCTTTATCGGTAACCGATAAAATAACGGTGTATTGACCTGGGACATTTTGATCGCCATCTTCCCATCCATCCACTTGGATTTGAGCGGTTAGATCGCCATCTTCACGGTCTGTGGCCTTGACTCCATCAAGTGGATTGAATGCTTCGCCTACATTGATGGTCACATTTTCTTGATGTCCGCTGATGACAGGGGCTTGATTACGTCTTTGGGCACATCCTGCCAGCGCGATAGCACCGAGTGCAATTAATACGACAAATAGTATTTTTTTCATTATTTCCTCCTATATAAATTTATGGATTAACCTTTGGTTCCACTGCGTCCAACACCTGCAAGAATGAACTTCTTAAAGACAAAGAAGACAATGATCAGAGGGACGGTAACAATCGTTGTTGCAGCAAGCTGCAAGTTATAAATCGGCGGTGCCACATCGGGGTCAGCACCTAAAACAAATGCACTGCTCTTTCTTAAAGCGACCGAAATCAACCACATGCTTGAATCCGTGGTCACGAGCTGTGGCCAAATATAGGCGTCCCAAGCACCGATAACACTTAAAATAGTAATGGTAATAATCGTTGGTTTAGCAATCGGGATCATAACACGGGTTAAATACTTAAAGTCACCACAACCGTCAACTCGGGCTGCTCGATAAAGGGTATCCGGAATTTGCTTAAACGTTTGTCTTAAGAAGAAGATGTAGAACACACTGGTCATGAACGGGAAAATTAATGCACTAAAGGTGTTTAACCAACCCAATCTGGATACGGTGATGTAGTTGGTGATGACATAGAGTTCACCAGGAATCATCATGGTCATTAAAAGCACTGAGAAAATGAAATCTCGGCCTTTAAATTCAAGTCGTGCAAATGCAAACGCGGCTAAAACCGTTGTAAGAATGGTTCCAATCGTGGACATGACGCCTACGTAGATGGTGTTTCTAATGTAAAGGCTCACGTCAAGACGTGTAAACGCGGTTTTAAAATTGACCCATTGCATTTCCCTAAACCCAATAAAGAATCTTGGGTTCATGGTGTACTGAATTTCTTCAAATGTTTTTAATGATGTTAATATCATCCAATAAAACGGAATGAAAATGAACACCGCAATCAACGTTAGGAATGCATAAGTCGAAACCATACTAATAACTCTTAAGAAGAAATCTTTTCGGTTGATGGTCTCTAAGTCATGTTGGCTATCCGATAGTTTTTCCTTAGCCGCCTTCTTTTCAACTCTGCGCTTTTTGCTTTCGCCATTGAAAAGATCTTTGATTGATTGAATCAATCGTCTAAAGGATTCATCGATTCCATAGTCTAAGTAAATTCTGCGAATGGTCAATGCAATCTTATAGCGAAGCACAAAACTAAAGATGTTCAACGTCACTAGACTTAGTGTCCCATAAAGAAATTGCGTGCGATACGTCCATTCATCAATTTCTATGACGTCTTTGCTTCTGACGCGTTTGGTGTTCATGATGGTGTTAGGAATAAAAATGATGAAGTAAACGACCAATAAACTTATGATCAGATTGGCCTCGGCCGATGTGATTTGGATGCCATGAACGACATAAGTGGTTTCAATGACTGCTGTTAAATCATCAATGGTTGGCATCTCTAATACACGGAATAAACTCGCAATAATAAACAGGGCGAATCCAATGAAAAGCCAGTCAAGGAGGGTTGCGATAACATCAAGTTGTCGAATATGCTTAGGTACTCGTTTCATAGACGTACCTCCTAGTAGTGGACACGTCGTTTACCAACTTGAAGTTGGACGATCGTAATCAATAAGATGATAGCAAACAAGATGATGGCCGCGGCTGCAGCAAGCGACATAGCGCCATCACGGCCGGCCTCATCCAAAAAGGTATAAATGTAGAACACAATGGTTCGCATGTCAACAGGGCCAGTGGCTCCTGCTTGAATACGTCCTGAGGTTCCAACGATCGCAACCACCGACGTATACGTTTTGAAAACCCCAATAACGGATGTAATCATGATATAAAATATCATGGGTGATATCAAGGGAACGGTAATCCGTCTGAGTGACTTCCATTTCGTAGATCCATCAATTTGAGCGGCTTGGTAATATTGCTTATCAATGCCTTGAATTCCTGATAGGAACACGATGATTTTGAAAGCAAGCCCATTCCATGTGGTGTAGATTAAGATGACAGCCATGGCGCTCCAGTAGGTCGCTGTTCCGGCTCCTAACCAACCAATCGGTTTTCCGCCAAACCAAACAATGACCTGGTTAGCCAACCCTAATGCACTATCGAGTGTATTAATGTTTCCACTGAAAATGTAAGCGAAAACCAATCCGATAGCGATGGTGTTGGTGATGTATGGAAGAAAGAAAACGGTTTGATAAAACCCTCTTAGCGGCTTAACAGCCGCTAATGCGACAGAGATGAACAAACTGATGATAACCGTTGCTGGCACCGTGACCATAACGATAATCGCCGTGTTTCTCACTGCTGTCCAAAATCCGGTAGCCTTCAAAATGGTTGCATAGTTCCCAATAAGGGTGTAATCATCAAACTCGCCAGTTTGGACTTGGTAGCCTTCATAAAACGAGATGATGAATGAGTTAATAATTGGATAAAAGGTGAAGATAGCTAATAGCACTAAAGCGGGGGCTAGGTAAAAGCTCGCTTGGACCCATCCTGGCAAGTGAATGGATGCTCCAATTTTGGTGACAGGGCGAAGGGAATTTCTCAGTTTCCAGACAAGTTCATGAAAGAAATTGCTGATGGCATTTTTCATGATAAAACGTGTCCTGTTTCTTTGTCAAAAATATGAATCTTATGTTTCTTGACGCCCAACCGAACTTTTGACTCATCTTCAACATCATCTGAATCCACCAAAGCGCGAATTTGCAAATCGTCTAGGGTGAACCGGATCATGGTGTCTCGTCCGATGTGTTCAACTTCCATGTCTGTCACTTTGAATCCATTGGGATCCACTTTGAAATCTTCTGGTCTAATACCAATAGCGTAATGACCATCTTTCACGTTGGTTTCCCCTAAAACTATCCCCTTGCCTATCTTTATTTTCCCATCCTTAATTTCTCCATCAATGATATTGATGGGAGGATTTCCAAGGAACTTGGCAACAAACAGATTGTCTGGACGGTTATACATATCTTGAGGTGTGTTCATTTGTTGCATAACGCCGAAATTCAAAACCACCATTTGGTCGCTGATGGACATGGCTTCTTCTTGGTCATGGGTCACGAAAATCGTTGTGATGCCTGTTTCTCTTTGAATCCGCTTGATTTCCTCACGGGTTTGCAGTCTCAAACGCGCATCCAAATTAGAAAGTGGCTCATCCAATAACAGTACTCTTGGTTTTTTAACCAGTGCGCGAGCAATGGCCACACGTTGTTGTTGACCCCCTGATAATTGTGCTGGTTTTTTCTCGAGTTGATCCTCGATGCCAACGAGTCTTGCCATCTCCATGACAAGCGCTTCTGCCTCATCCCGTTTGATGTTGATGTTTTCAAGCGGAAACATGATGTTCTGGCGTACGGTCATATGAGGATAGAGTGCATAGTTTTGAAAAACTAGGCCAATCCCTCTTTTTTCTGGAGCTAAACGGGTGACATCGTCCTCTCCAAAGAAAATCTTCCCTCCCGATGGTTTATGTAACCCTGCAATCATGAACAGCGTGGTGGATTTCCCGCACCCCGATGGCCCTAGCAAGCCTACCAACTTACCCGAAGGAATGGTTACCGTTAAATCATCCACTGCATAGGTTTCTTTACCGGTTTTGTCTGAAAAGACTTTGGTTAAATTCTGTAATCTAATATCCATGTTGTTTTCGACTCCTCAACTCGATTTTTGAAAAAAAATAAAGCACTTTAGAACACCTAAAAGCACTTAAAATGAAAGACGGTTTAGTATTAATGTGGATGAACATGGCGTCACGTTATTTCTAGTCATTAATCCTTCACCTCATCATAATCATTATACGATACAGATGGCTAAAAAACAATGAAACACACGCGCTAATGGACACAATTGTGATTCATTTTTTACAAACATCGCTATGAAAGCGCTTTTAAGGGTAATTAAATTATAGTATTTTAAATACTATTTGTCAATCTAAAAGACATTGGAAATGAATTCGTTCATTTTATGACAATACGGTGGGAAATGGACAAAAATAAAAGAGGCTAACTTTGGCTATTTGAAATCAAATGAAGCGGTTATAAAAAAAATAAAAGGCCAATGGCCTTTTAAAATTCACAATTTTTGGGAGTTCTTGGAAAAGGTAATACATCGCGAATGTTTTCAACCCCTGAAAGATACATGAGAAGACGCTCAAACCCCATGCCGAATCCCGAGTGGATGCAACCGCCGTATTTGCGTAAATCCAAATACCATTTCATCTCATCTTTCGGAATATGCATCTCATCCATGCGTTTCAAAAGGTAATCCAACCGCTCCTCCCGTTGTGACCCGCCGACTAATTCCCCAGATCCTGGAACCAACAAGTCCATGGCCGCTACGGTTTCATGATCCTCATTTAGTCTCATATAAAACGCTTTAATATCTTTAGGCCAGTCAATCACGAAAACCGGTGACTTAAAGTGTTTATCCGTCAGGTATTTTTCGTGTTCTGTGTTCATGTCTGCTTTATGTTTAGGCGTGTTTTCAAACGGCTGTCCGCTCTTGAGGAGGATATCAATCGCTTCTTTGTGTGTCACTCGTGCAAACGGCTTGTCCAATACATCTAAAAGACGTTTTTTGAGTCCTGGTTCAACGTATTGGTCGAAGAAATTCATCTCCTCAGGGAGTTTCTTAAAGACATAGGAAATCATGTATTTGACCATTTCTTCAACAATCTCCATGTCTTTTTTCAAGTCAGCAAACGCCATTTCTGGCTCAATCATCCAAAACTCAGATGCGTGTCTCAACGTATTTGAGTTTTCAGCTCTGAATGTGGGTCCAAAGGTATAGACGTTTTTAAAGGCTAAGGCGAACGCTTCAGCTTCCAGCTGTCCGGTGACCGTTAAATTGGTGCTTTTGCCGAAAAAATCCTTCTTAAAATCGATATCGCCTTCTTCATTCTTGGGAATGTTATCTAACGGAAGGGTGGTCACCCGAAACGTTTGACCGGCGCCTTCTCCATCATTGGCTGTAATAATGGGGGTATGAACATAAATAAACCCCTTGTCTTGGAAAAACTCATGGATGCCGTGTGCGGCTACGCTTCTCAGTCTGAAAACAGCATGAAAAAGATTGGTTCTCATGCGAAGATGAGCCACTTCTCTTAAAAACTCGCGTGTGTGCCTTTTGGGTTGAATGGGATAATCCTCAGGTGAATCACCCAGCAGTTCAACCTTGGTTGCTTTAACTTCAAAAGGCTGTTTCATGCCCGGTGTTAAACAAAGTTGTCCTTTAATCAAGATGGCACTTCCTACCCGTATTTTTTGGATATCCTTAAAATTCGATAATTTAGCTTCCTCATAAACCACTTGAAGTGACTCGAAAAAGGTTCCATCATGAAAATTGATGAATCCAAACTCCTTTTGAGCGCGATGATTTCTGACCCATCCGTATAAGATGATGTCTTGATCTACAAAAGACGCTGTGTTTCTGAAAATATCTTTTACTGTTACTTCCATTTTAAGCCCTCCTTAAAAAAACAAATCGTCCTTAGACATCTAAGGACGTTAATAACGCGGTACCACCTTAATTCAGGTCAAAGACCTGCTCTCATGCTTGTAACGGAAGCGACCGGACAGTTCTAGTCTCCTTTCGGATTTCTTCTGTCTCTCCGAGTGTTATCTAGTCTAATCCTCATAACCGGCTTTCACCCTTCCCGGCTCGCTTGGTAATCCCATTAGACGACGTCTCATCAACGATTTCCTCCTAATTATATCTTTTTTAAGAGGTTTTGTCAATCATCGCTCACCACGGTATCTTCTTCGATGGTGTCCTCTTCTTGATTATCAAGATAATCAAACTTAGCATCGGATATGTGTTTGAACTTTTTTGAAATCTTCTCTGACGTGATGGTGACATCTTTGGCAGAGTCAGCGAGTTTTTTAATGGATTGATTTAACTTATCCCACCGATCGCTGTAGCGTTTGAACTCGTCACCCAGTTTGTTTAACTCATCGATGATGACTTTGGCTTGTAAGTCTCTTTCAATGTTGTTTACAACCATTTGGATCATCGATAAGGATGCGATTAATGTGGTGGGTGAAACCAGCCAAACTTTGTTTTTATTGGCATAATCGACAAGATCATCGTGGTTAGCGTATATTTCAGCAAATATGGCTTCAGCAGGAACAAACATAAAGGCTTGATCGCCAGTAAAGCCTTCAACAATATACTTTTTCCCAATATCGTTGATATGCTTTTTAATATCGTTTTTAAACTCTTTTTCAGCATTCTTTCTTTCAAAATCACTTAGTGATTTATCAATCATCCGTTTGTAGTTATCTAAAGGAAACTTAGAATCCACAGCAATATGCCCAACTGGCATCGGTGCATGAATCAGTGCATCCGCAATCAATCCATTTGGAAGGGTGACCTGTTTCTCATAAAGTGCTTTGTTATCCCCCATAACCGCTGATAGAATTTGATAAAGTTGGACTTCTCCAAAAATGCCTCGGGTTTTCTTATCGGTAAGAAGATCATTCAATGAAACCACTTCGGTGGATAGCGATTCGATTTTCTTTTGTGCCTCATCAATTTTGGCTAATCGCTCAATCACCTTAGTGAAGGTGGTGGTCGTTTCTTTGAACCCCTCTCCAAGGCGTTGATCCACTTTAGTGTTGATATCGCCCAGCTGTCGTTCGATATGCTCCATGATTTTATCTTTGAACAAAACCAAGTCGGTTTGATTTTCTTTTGATGCTTTGCTGACCAGTTGTTGGAGTTCCATTTTTAATGCGCTGTATTCTTTTTCAAAATAGACTTTGATGTCTGCGTAGTGTTTCCCTAGTTCGTTTTGGAAAACTAACGATTCTTGAGTTTTCGGTTTTCTAAAAACAAGAACCAGAACCAGTCCAATTAAAATCACGGTTAATCCAATCAAAACGTATTCAATCATCTAAAATCACTTCCCTTTACTCAATGTCTTGTAAATAATAGATATGAAACACGTTGTCGATGACTTCAACATACGCTACAAGATACGTTTGTTTCGATAAAATCAAATCATTGACCGATGTGATAAAGCCGTCATCGTTCAACGCTCTTGAAAACTCGCGTTGTTTGTTGGGCTCTACTAAAACATGTTGGTAAGCACGTGATACAAGATCCGTGCAGTAATACTTGTATGTCATGTCCAAAGCGAATAAAAAGTTGTAAAGGGCTACATCCACTTGATCAAGCGCATAATCCACCACACGATCGATTTCCTCTTCGGTAATGTCCTTCACGCGTAAAATCATAAAATGGTTGCGGTAATAAGGGCCGTAGTAAGGATATTCAGCCGCTGTTTCATCGCGAAACTGAGGCTCTAACCAATAGTTTGTTTGGGTGTTTTTTGCAGTAACGCTATAATTATGCGGATTTTGTCCCCTGTGAAGCATGATTTTTAATACCGTTTCATCTCCTTCAGGAAATCCAGTCGCCTCGATGAATCCGTTGATTCCATTATGGATAGCTGCATGTCCGCCAAAATAATAGGTGATGAATTGATGAATGCCAAACAAATGGGGAAATGGAGACTCCTGGGTTACAAAAATATCCCCTTTTTGTCCTAAAAGTCGTCGATTATCGTGTGTAAAAACAGGCCGCTTGTCCAGTAACTCATACGATGTTTCACGTGGAACCTCGTAGTATTTACGGTGTTGTACCACTCCAGACCGATAGAGGAAAAGTTCCTCTTTTACGAACACCGCTCGGTCTTTAAACGCTTGAACCTCACGATTGACGTGCATGTTTTCGACCACTGCAATTCCAAAAGAGTAAAAAATGAAAAAAACGGCTAGAATCAGAACTAGCTTCATGGTTCGTTTGGTCCAAATAAGAAAAGATTGCTTTTTCCGTGTCATGATTCACCCCGATGATTAGTTCAATTATATCATTTTTATGAAACGCCGTCCATAAAGAAAAAGGTGTCTTTCGACTACCTCTTTGGTTTAATGACTAACGCTCTCTCTTCGCCTTCGCCTTCGGATTCAGTGGTCACATCTCTCCACTCAGAGAGCTTGGTATGAATGATTCTGCGATCAAACGCATTCATTGGAGAAAGTTTAACCGGTATTTTAGTTTGTGCAACTTCCTTTGCTGTTTTAGTAGCGAGAATTTCTAATTGCTTTTTTCGGTTGTCGTGGTAATTTCCCACATCTAATGCAACAATCAAATGATCGTCTACAAAGGTATTTAAGTAATTTCTAAGCATAAACTGAAGGGCAATCAAGGTGCGTCCTTCTTTTCCAATCAACAAGGCGTTTTCGTTGCTTTCAACATGAAACCTGATTTCTTTGAAATCACTAACCGTTCGAACTTCCATCCGTGTTTTCAAATCCATCTCTTTCATGATGCTCTCTAAATACATTTTTCCTTCGGTGGCTAAATTGATATTGGGTGTCGCCTCATAAAATGTTGAAGATCCAATTCCCAATAATCCCTTCTTTTCTTTGGTGACGGTTAACTTGATTTTTTCTTTCTGAATTTTCAATAATTCAACCGCTGTTTTTTCAGCTTCTTGAAACGTTCTGGCTTCAAATTCAACTTTTTTTAACATTATTTATCACCCCATCAATTGTTTTTGCTTAAGCTTTTCGTGCTTACGTTCATTCACTTTCCGGTTAATCAATGTTTGTCCAAGTGAGTATAGGTTACCAAAAATCCAGTATAAGGCAAGCGCGTTGCTTTGATACGAGTAAAAGGCCATCATGAACACCATAAAATACATCACGAACTTCATGGTCTTCTCAGTTTGTTCTGCTTGTGGGTTTGGATTATGCTTGGCGGTGTTTTTCGCATACGATGGCTTCTTCATGGAAATCTTTTGCAAAATGAACATCGTTGCTCCAACAATCCCCGCTAAAATCATACCGATGATGCCGTCTTGACCTCTTGAGAGATTGATCCCAAAGAACATGGTATTGGTTACGTTATCTGAGAACATGCCCCCTTCTAACGAGATTCGTCTGACGACGTTGAACATCGCGATGAAAATAGGCATTTGCAAGAAAGGCAATAAGCACCCAAAGAAATTGATGCCATGCTTTTTATAGACTTGCATCATTTCCATTTGCTGCATTTGTTGAGACTGCGGGTCTTTACGTGTGGCGTATTTCGCTTGAACACGTTGCATGTCTGGTTGAGCAAGATTCATCTTAATCGATAAGTCGTTGCTTTTTGCGTAAATCGGCCAAGCGAGTGTTCTTACAACAATAGTTGTAAAAAGAATGCCTAATGCGAAATTATTCCAAAGTAAACCGGAGAAAAAACTCATGATAAATGCGACAGGAATAACAAGAATCCAATCAAAGAAGTTGGCGTCCTTATTGGAAATAGGCTTTTCACCTGCACCGACATAAAAGGTGAGTTCAACCGGTTCAATTCCGTCGTAACGAAAGAGAACATTGAAAGTTTGCTGCTTTTTAAATCCGTTTTCTCCGAGCGGGTCATAGCCCAAATCGTCAAATAATTCAGGATTTTCTTCACCGGTGAATACTCGGATAACCCCGTCACGTTGAACAAGATACGCAGTGACTCCAGAAGGGTTAAACCGTTGCCCGATGTTAAACGTTAATGCCTCTTCATCGTAGCGGAACGCCACTAAAACTATGTCTTTGGGATCCCCAATAATCACCGCAGGTTTTTTATAGATTTGAAACTGCAGGGTTTGATTATCTACAGCGAAACGGTAGGTAAATACTCCGTTTTCATCCGATGTCACATTAGCGCCTGTCGGTAAACTTCCTTCGTATTGAACAAGTTCGGTTGAACCGCCTTGTTTCACTCGGTAGTAACTGAGCCCACCTTCACCTTTAAATAAGATATTGTTGTGGTTTTCTGGTTCAAAAACTAACTTGTCACCATACTCCCCAAAGGGGTTATTAACAACCACTAAGACGGTAGGATCTTCTTGTCTGCTGCAGGCAGCAACCAAAAACACCATCAAGACGATAACCACAGCTGCAATAATTTTTTTAGTCATGTAAATTCTCCATTATGTTCGATTTTTTAAACAAAATCAGCAATTTTTCTTGCATCTCTTTATAGGTCAAATCATGCGCTTTAGGCTTGATAACAACTATAAACAATTTATTTTTAATAAATTGATGATTGAGTTCGTGGACAATATTGCGAACTCTTCGTTTGGCTAGATTTCGCTGATGCGCTTTTCCGTACTTTTTTCCAATGGAAATGGCGTATCGGAAATGATCGGCATCCTGATCTTCGTCAAAATGAATGGAAAACCAGGCGTCGCCTTTTGATTTCTTTTTTTTGAAAATCGCATCGATTTCGCTATTTTTCTTTATGCGATATCTCTTCTTCATTGCTAAAAAAAATGGATTACTCAAAATAATGCGTCATTATTTTAATCGAGTAATCCTGGTATTTTAAAATAATATTCAATTTATACGGTTAATTCTGCGCGGCCTTTCAATCTGCGGCGAGCTAGCACACGACGACCACCGGCAGTTGCCATACGAGCTCTAAAACCGTGAGTCTTGACGCGCTTGAGCTTACTGGGTTGATATGTTCTTTTCATGAAATAAAACCACCTTTCTTGCGAAACCATGCTTTTTCATTATATATAAAGACTTTTCTTTTGTCAACAATTAATGTTATCTTTTTTAAATTTGAGCCCCTTTGAAAAATGATTTTCACCGATGCGCCATTTATTCCACAAATGAGTGTGGATAAGAAACCCACAAAAGTGTGGAAATGTGGGTTGTGGTTTGAGATGAAAAAATGGCTTTATAACAGTCTTAAACTCATGAAATTATCCACATTTTACCCACTTATCCACATTTTTTAACTGAGTTATCCACAAAAAGTGTTGATAACTTAGGTGCCTTGATCCTCTCATTTAATGTTATTCTAGAGATACAAGAATTGAGGGGTTTTATATGAATGCATATAATCTATTATGGCAGAAGATTTTAAGCGAACTGGAACTGATTTTCAATGAAGAGACTTTTCAAGAAGTCTTTGAACCGCTTAAGTCCGTTCACAAATATTCCAATGGGTATGTTTATGTCTTGGTGCCTAATGACTTTATTAAAAATAGAATCAATAGATTCTACATCCAAAAAATCAACGATTTAGCTGCAAAATTCAATCCCGATCCCATCCGTTTTAAATTTGTTACTGAAGCAGAATTAATCCCTGAAGAAACCTTGGTTAGTCCTGAAAGAAACCTATCGTTGAAGTATCGTCCTGGCAACTTGAATGCCACCTATACATTTGATAATTTTGTGGTTGGAAAAAGCAACATGTTTGCCTTTAGAATGGCCATGAAAGTCGCTGATCAACCGGGTGCAGTTGCTAATCCTTTATACATTTTTGGTGATGTCGGTTTAGGAAAGACTCATTTGATGCAATCCATCGGCAATTATATTTTGGATCAAGACATCAATAAAAAGGTTCTCTACGTCAAAGCAGATGGATTTATTGAAGATTTTGCTAACTTGCTTAGAAAAGAAAAAATGGATGATTTTAACGCAAAATACCGCGAAATTGATGTCCTTCTTGTGGATGATATCCAAATCATGGGGGGAGCCACTAAAACCCAAATGGAATTTTTTAAGCTTTTTGATTACTTGTATCAACAAAATAAGCAAATTGTCATTACATCTGATAAACCCGCTTCTGAACTGAAAAACATCATGACACGCCTCACATCAAGGTTTGAGGTTGGTTTAACCGTCGATATCCAAGTTCCTGATTTAGAACATCGTATCGAAATCTTGAAACGCAAACTGGCTTCTGAATCTTCTGAAGTTCATGATATTCCTAATAATGTGTTGGATTTCATCGCTTCTTCGTTTGTTACCAATATCCGTGAATTAGAAGGCGCTTTGAAGCGTGTGTTGTTTTATTGTTTGACCAATAACTTGGATATGAGCCTTGAATCGGTTCAAGAAGCTTTAGATCCTCTTCTCAAAACACGGAAAAAATCGGATTCTTTAAACGAAAACAACTACGATCGCATTCAATCCATCGTCAGTGATTTCTATAACATTTCCGTAGAAGACTTAATCGGTAAGAAAAGACACTCAAAATACATCCTTCCACGTCATATCGCGATGTATCTCATCAAATCCCGTTATAACATCCCTTATAAAGTCATTGGCTCATTGTTTGGGGATCGCGATCACTCAACCGTTTTAACCGCATGTGAGAAGATTGAAAACGAGATGAAACAGGATTTAGCCCTTCGAACAGCGATTGAAACAATCCTTAAAAAAATCGATAGTTTGAACAAAAAATAATGTGAATAAAATGTGTGTTTCGTGGTATAATAATAGCAGTGTCAAGCCTTTAATCCTGTTTTCCACAAACCCACAATTGTAACAACAATTAATAAAGATTAAAAGTAAAGAAATAAAAGGAGCCCGCTATGATATTCAGTGTAGAAAGAGACGTATTATTAAACCAACTGCTGGTTATTCAAAGAGGTTTACCGACTAAAACTCCTCTGCCTATTTTGTACGCGATTAAGTTTGAAGTCAATGACGATCACATCTTACTCACTTCGAGTAACACAGATATTGCCATTCAAGTTTTAATGGATGATGCTTCTTTGGTGATTAAAGAAACAGGAAAAGTGGTTATTCCAGGTCGCTATTTAATAGAAATCATTCGAAAGATTACGAGTCATCATGTCGAATTCGCATTGATTGAAGATCGTTTAATCGTGATTAAAGCGGATCGTTCTGAATTCAAATTAAGATTAATGGATGTTGATGATTATCCCGAGATTGATTTTTTAGATCTTGACGATCCAATTATTTTAGACAGCCAAATGCTTAAAACAATTATCAAGGAAACGAATTATGCGACAGCAACATCTGAGAAAAGGCCGATTTTAACGGGCGTCAATTTTAAATATCATGACGATCATTTGTATTGTGTAGCAACAGACAGTTACCGTTTATCTCAAAAAAACATCAAATTAAGAACGCATAGTAAAACATTTGATATTGTGATACCCAATCGAAGTTTAGATGAACTCAGCAAAATCTTTGATGGCGTAAACGATGACATTGAACTCTACATCAATCCGAACAAGATTTTATTTAAAATGAACAAGATTTTATTCCAAACACGTTTGTTGGAAGGAACTTACCCGGACACTATGCGAATCATTCCAACCGAATTTCCGGTCATCATTCCTTTCAATAAAGAAGAATTGTTGGCTGCTGTTGAACGGGTTTCCTTGTTATCACCACGGGATCGAGAAACAAATTATAACATCATTAAGTTGAATTTAAGACAAGATCGAATTGTGGAAATCAGCTCAACCAATAACGAAGTTGGAGATGCGCTTGAAGAAATCATCCCTTCATCCGATGTCATCGGTCCAATGATTAAGATTGCTTTTTCTTCTCGCTATCTTGTTGAAGCTTTAAAATCATTCTCATCCAGTGAAGTAAGCATTCACTTTGCAGGTGAAGTCAAGCCTTTTGTTATGAAAGGAAATTTGGATCAAAACTTGATTCATCTCATCTTACCTGTTCGAATCGATTAAATCACACAAAGCCTTAAAATCGAGTTTAAGGCTTTTTTTTATACCTGTTCGACTCAACCACTTGATGCTTAAAAAAAAGTATAAATCAGTGGTATTTTTGCTTATATTATGTTATAATATAAACGAATGAGAAGGAAGGTTCTATGAAACAATTCAAAATTCATCAAGATTTCATCACATTAGGACAATTTTTAAAAGCAACCGATCACATTGGTTCTGGAGGGGAAGCCAAGTTTTTTTTATTGGAAAACGATGTCTTAGTTAATCAAGAAAGACGAACCGAAAGAGGGAAAAAATTGTTTCATGGAGATATCGTAACGATTGGTCGTGAACAATTCACAATCGTTCATGATTGAAAAAGTATCCATCAGAAATTTTAGAAATCATCAGCAACTTGATATCAACATCGAAAAGCCTTTTGTTTATATTCACGGACCAAATGGTTCAGGAAAAACATCGATTTTAGAAAGCATTTATTTTTGTGCCACAACCAAGTCACATCGAACCAGTGAAGAAACCGACATGGTAAAACGAGGAGAACCCTTTTTACAAGTCAAGCTTAAAACAGACCAAAACCGGTATGAAATAGTCATGAGTAAAAAAGGAAAAAGAGCGAGCATCAATCACGTCGAGAAAAGACGTTTAAGCGATTACATTGGACACTTGAATGTGGTCATGTTCGCCCCAGAAGATTTGGAACTGATTAAGGGGTCGCCACAAACAAGAAGACAGTTTATGGATCTTGAATGGATGCAACTTCATAAACCCTATATACGGTTATTAACGACGTATCGAAACATCCTTAAACAACGGAACAGTTTGTTGAAGAAAATTAAAATCGAAGACGATTATACCTTTTTAGACATTTTAGGAGAACAACTCTTTGAAACTGGGCTAGACATCATGAATGAACGGAAAACCATGATTGAGCGACTCAACAAGCGCATGAAAGATGTTTATTCGTTGTTTACTCAACACTCAATCGATTTGGTCTATGAGCCCGACGTGACAGAGGAAGCCTTCAAAAAGCATTTAAAAAAACACCAAAAGACAGACATTATGAATCAAACCACATCCGCAGGACCGCACCGAGATGATTTTAGTTTCATTTTTAACGGGCATGACGCCAAACATTATGCATCCCAAGGGGAGCAACGGTTGATTGTCATCGCACTCAAACTCAGTTTATTAAAATTAATCGAAGAAATTACAACAAAACCCGCTTGTCTGCTTTTAGATGATGTATTAAGCGAATTGGATCCCATAAAACAAGCGTTATTTTTAAACCAGTTGCCAAAAGGGCAACAGATTATCATGAACAGTGCTATCCCAATAACGGGAGACCACCTACAAATCATCGACATGAAGAAGGAGTGACCTTATGTCAAACTATAATGCAGAAAATATTCAAATCTTAGAAGGTTTAGAAGCGGTCCGAAAAAGACCAGGCATGTACATCGGTAGCACAGGCGCCAGAGGGCTTCATCACCTTGTCTGGGAAATTGTTGACAACTCAATCGATGAAGCGTTGGGAGGATATGCAACCAACATTACTTTGGAAATCCTAGAAGGCAACATTATTCGTGTCACCGATGATGGACGTGGGATTCCGGTGGATATTCATCCAAAAACAAAAAGACCTGCGGTTGAAACCATTTTAACGACCCTTCATTCTGGAGGAAAGTTTGATGGAAAATCATACAAAGTATCCGGAGGATTGCATGGCGTAGGTGCTTCGGTGGTTAATGCACTTTCAGAATGGTTCTTAGTAGAAATTCATCGCGATGAGAAACGGTATCAACAACGGTTTGAAAGAGGGCTTCCTGTTTCAGATTTGACCATTATCGGCCAATCCATTCATACGGGAACCAGTGTGACATTCAAAGCGGATCCTCAAGTCTTTGATGAAACCTTAGTTTACGAATATGAAATTTTAAGAAATCGAGTGCAGCAACTCGCGTTTTTGAACAAAGGGATTCGTATTACCATCTCCGATCAACGGGTGGAAACACCAGTCACACATTCCTACCATTATGAAGGCGGAATTGTCGAATACATTTCATTTTTAAATACGGGAAAAGCGAAAGTCAATCACGATATTTTATATGTCGAAAAAGATGTAGACGGGATTTCACTTGAGATTGCTTTACAGTATAACGATTCTTATGCGACCAACATCCATTCGTTTGCAAACAATATCCCAACACATGAGGGCGGCATGCATGAAGACGGGTTTAAACTCGCATTGACCCGTTTATTGAACAAATACGCCTCTGAGAACAACTTTATTAAAAAAGATGAATCCTTCCTAGGGGAAGATACCCGCGAAGGGTTAACGGCTATTATATCGATAAAACACCCTAACCCACAATTCGAAGGACAAACCAAAACCAAACTTGGAAACCCAGAGGTTAGACAAATCACAAGTCAAGTCTTTGGAGATGGCCTTGAACGGTTTTTAATGGAAAATCCCCAAGACGCAAAAGCCATCGTTGAAAAATGCTTATTAGCCGCCAGAGCACGGGTAGCAGCGAAAAAGGCGAGAGACGCAACACGACGCAAATCCCCTCTTGATGCATTAGGATTCGCTTCAAAACTAGCTGACTGCAGAAGCAAAGACCCCGCTATTTCAGAAATTTACATTGTTGAGGGTGACTCAGCGGGTGGATCAGCTAAACAAGGAAGAGAATCTGAATACCAAGCCATTCTACCACTCCGTGGTAAAGTGCTTAATGTAGAAAAAGCTCGAATTGAAAAGGCTTTGAGCAACAAAGAAATATTATCCCTTATTCAAGCATTAGGAACCGGGATCGGCGAAGAGTTTGATGTCACAAAAGCACGCTATCACAAAATTGTAATCATGACGGATGCGGATGTTGACGGAGCGCACATCCGAACCCTTCTACTGACGTTTTTCTTTAGACACATGAAACCCTTGATTGACTTAGGTTATGTCTTTATTGCACAACCCCCACTTTATAAAGTACAACAAGGAAAACGCGTTGAATATGTTTACACCGATGAAGCGTTGCAAAGACTCCTAGAAGAAATGGGTGGAAGACCTACGATTCAACGCTACAAAGGTCTTGGAGAAATGAACCCAGAGCAGTTATGGGAAACCACAATGGATCCAGAGAGACGCACCCTTCTTCAAGTGTCGCTTAAGGATGCGATGGATGCCGATCAGATTTTCACCATGCTGATGGGAGAAGAAGTCGAACCAAGAAAGGCGTTTATCCAAGAAAATGCGATATATGCCAGCAACATTGATGTCTAGGAGGAGATGACCATGGACGATTATAACAACACCACTAAAACCACAGAAGGCCATATCAAAGAAATCAGCATCTCAAGTGAGATGAAGACGTCGTTTTTGAATTACGCCATGAGTGTGATTGTATCAAGAGCTCTTCCGGACGTCAGAGACGGACTTAAGCCTGTTCAGCGTCGGATTTTATATGCCATGAATGATTTAGGCATGTCGGCGGATAAGGCCCACAAGAAATCGGCAAGAATTGTCGGGGAAGTCATTGGTAAATACCATCCTCATGGTGAAAGTTCGGTCTATGATGGGATGGTTCGCATGGCGCAATCATTCAGTTACCGTATGCCATTGATTGACGGACATGGGAATTTCGGTTCGGTCGATGGCGATGGCGCAGCCGCCATGCGTTATACAGAGGCTAGAATGTCAAAAATCGCCGGTGAACTGGTTCGCGATATCGATAAAAACACCGTTGATTTTGTTGATAACTACGATGGATCTGAACGGGAACCTTCTGTTATGCCAGCACGTTTTCCGAATTTACTGGTTAACGGGTCAACCGGAATCGCTGTCGGAATGGCAACCAATATTCCACCTCATAACTTGTCAGAAGTGATTGATGGAATCTTGGCTTACATGGATAACCCACACATTGAAACGGCTGAACTCATGGAACACATTAAAGGCCCAGACTTTCCTACAGGGGGTCAAATTTTAGGGCTAACTGGACTTAGACAAGCGTATGAAACCGGAAAAGGCATCATCGCCGTTCGTGCAACAGCCGAAATTGTGACCCATAAAAATAGAAATAGCATCATCATCAACTCCATTCCTTACCAAGTGAATAAGACGACATTAATTGAAAAAATTGCTGAAATTGCGAAAGAGAAAATTGTCGAAGGCATCACCGATTTAAGAGACGAATCCAACCGTAAAGGCATGCGAATTGTTATTGAACTTAGACGGGATGTCAATCCGCATGTCATGCTTAATAATTTGTTTAAATTCACCCAACTTCAACAATCGTTTGGGATTAACATGATTGCACTGGTTAAAGGACAACCCAAAATGGTGACCCTTAGAGATGCGTTGCATCACTATATCGACCATCAAGTTGAAATCATCCAAAGACGAACCGTGTATGATTTAGACAAGGCAGAAGCAAGAAAACATATTCTTCAAGGACTGGTCATAGCGCTTCATGATATTGATCACGCCATTGAGATGATTAAGCAGTCAAAAACAGCCGAAGATGCGAGAGAAGCATTGATTAACACCTATGATTTAACAGACATTCAAGCGCGAGCTATTTTGGACATGCGCTTGCAGCGCTTGACTGGACTAGAGATTGAAAAAATTGAAAACGAACTCACAGATATCACCGTTCGAATTGCGGACTACCAAGAAATCATTCATTCGGATGATCGAAAATATGCCATTATCCGGCAAGAACTGTCCGACATTAGGGATCAATATAAGACACCTAGAATGTCTGAAATTAACTTGCATGAGGATTTAAGCATTGAAAATGAAGATTTGATTCCAGTGGAAGATGTCATCATTACAGTGACCAACAACGGGTACATCAAACGGATGAAAGTCGAGCATTACAAAACCCAAAATCGGGGTGGTGTGGGCATGTCAGGCATCAAAGTCCACGAGGACGATTACGTGGAACACATTACCATGACCTCTACGCATGATTTCCATTTATTTTTCACAAACAAAGGACGCGTCTACAAAATTAAGGGGTATCAAATCCCAGTGGGATCAAGACAATCTAAAGGAATCCCCATTGTCAATTTGTTGCAGTTCGATAAAGACGAAACATTGGCCTCGTTTACCAATGTGAAGAACTTTGAAGCTGAACACGAATACCTCACGTTTGTCACAAAGAAAGGCATTGTCAAACGCACACACATCAATGAATATCAAAACATTCGAACCAATGGAATTAATGCCATCAATTTGAGAGAAGATGATGAACTCTTATCGGTTGCATTAACTGACGGGACAAAAGATATCATCTTAGGTGCATCCAATGGGAAAGCCATCCGATTTAGCGAACAAGACGCTAGAGCCATGGGCCGAACAACCTCAGGTGTGCGTGGCATGCACCTAATGAAAGACGATGTTGTTGTTGGAGTTGCGATTGTCGATCATGAGGAACAAGAAATTCTTGTTGTAACCGAAAATGGCTTTGGTAAGAGAACAATAGTGGCAGAATATCGAAGACAACTTCGTGGTGGGAAAGGCGTTAAGACGCTTAATGTGACACAAAAGAATGGACGCCTATCCACGCTTAGAACGGTATCCGAGGAACAAGATTTAATCGTTGTTTCGGATAAAGGTGTTGTCATAAGAACACACATTGACCAAATTTCTAAAACCAAACGCGCCACCCAAGGGGTAAGAATTATAAGACTTAGACCCGATCATATGGTTTCGACGATTGCCCTAGTCCCACGACAAGAGGAAAACGGGGAACATGGGGAATTTGAAACAGAAACATTCACCCAAGAAGAACTCCATGTCGAATCCAATCGAAAAATCATGGAAGCTCCAGATTTAGCCCCAGAAGAAGTCGAAGAAAGCGAAAAAGAAACCATCCATACCGATAGTTTATTTGATACCAACTAAGCGAAAAACGAAAAGAGCCAATGATTTGGCTTTTTTTGACGCTTGGAATCGTCAAATAGACCAACAATTGATGAAACATAGTGTATAATAGTCTTTAGGTGAAGAAGCATGAAAAAATTAAACCAATGGCACGTCTATTTTCTTTACATCGCGCTCTTTTTCTTTTTAAATATACTAAATACGTACATGTTGACCGTTCAACGGCTTAATCGCTATATTGCGCCATTTCCCCACACGTTAAATGGAGATATCAGTGCATTTTTAGGGAATTTTTCAGCTTTATTCATCGCAACAGCGCTTCTATTTGCTTTCATCAAAAAAGCAAAAGCTCGGATGTTCTCATTGCTTGTTCTCACCTTGTTTTTAAATATTTTTATCTTTGGGTTAGGCATTTTTAATATGTTTTTTGGAACCGCCTTTTCCATCCCTGCAGCCACAATTTTCAATAATCCAGCAGACGGATTTGCTATGGGAACCTTTTTGACTGCGTTATTAGAGATTATCACGTATTACCGAATTGTTGTTTTTCTTCCGTTCATCATTCTTCTTCTCATTTATCTACTGTCTGATCGCGTTCAACTTAAAACCATGCAGTTTAGAGTCACAGCTCAAAAAGCGCTTTCGGCTTTACTTTTAGTCTCTATGACGCTTTTCACATCGGTTTCAACCTATTTTGATGAGTTTCAGAAAACCATGCCCATCAACTCCGTCAAGAGCACCTTTGCCATCCAGACATTAGGGGTGTATCCTTTTTATCTAGGTGAAATCTTTGGAAAACCATTTGATGTCGATTTAATCCGTTATTTGGACCTTGATGACGACGAAACATTAAGAAACGCTTTTTCAGAATACAACAAAAATCAAGCATCGTACACCAATTTCATCGATGGAAATACCTATTCGAACCGATTAAATGAGGAGGATGCGATTGAGTCCTTATGGGTTGATCCAGACCTTATAAAGGATGATTCATTACATGGCTTACTAAAAGGAAGAAACCTTGTTTTGATTCATCTTGAATCCTTAAACACATTTTTATTGGAAGAAGCGATTTTTCGCGAAAGATTTCGCTTCTTAAACGCTTTATTAAGCCAATCATTTTATTTTTCTGAGTTTTACAATAACGTAGGCATGGGAGTTAGCAGCGATGCTGAACTGTCCGTTTTAACAGGTCTTCACCCAATGGGCGATCGTAATCTTTATTGGGAACTTGAAAGTATTCAAAATGATTTGGACTCCTTGCCTTTGTTTTTTAAACAAGCAGGATACCACACCCTTGCGATCCACGGCGATTATCAAACGTTTTACAATCGCGATTATGTGTACCCGAACCTCTATCAATTTGATGCGTTTCATTCCATTGAAACCTTCATCGAACAAGGATATGATGTACAAGGGGGATACCTCTTTGACCCAGTCTCAGGCAAAACACACCATAGCCCTTGGTTGAGTGACTTTCATTTAGCGGATTATACCTTTTCGATGGCAAGCCAATGGGCTAATCGGAACGATCCTTTCATGATTTTTTCAGTCACCATGATGCCACACACCCCCTATGAGTTTGATCCATATGGGGATCGAACAGACGTGTTTCCTCAATTTACAACCCTCATTCAAACACTTACGATGCGTTATATCAATTACATCGATTATGTGGATCAAGTCATTGAACGGTTTTTTAAAGGCCCTTATCAAGATGATCGCACCTTAGATCAAACGGTTTATGTATTCTATAGCGATCACGGATCAGGCATCAAAAATGGCGATTTAGATGTTTTACTCAATCAAAACCTCTCCGTTATCGAAACACGAAAACACCTGCAAAAAGTCCCAGCTTGGATTTATGTACCTTCCCATGAAACGATTGATCTTGATGGCATCCGTTTAAATAAAGGCATGATAACGGGTGAACAAACGCTCGTTCGGGGACAAACTGATTTGTATCGCACCATACTGGAACTTTTCGACTTAGACGTGGGGAATAGCCCTTATTTTGGGGTTCACGGATTATCCAAAGAGCCTACGTTTGCGATGGAAAACCGATTGATGGATGTGGCTTTGGATGCGTATTTTTTCTCCATGAGAGACCCTAAAATCATCACACCCATTGATCAAAACGTCTCGGATTCTATTTTCTATTACATCAAGCGATTCAAGATGTTATCCGATATCTTAGTGACCGATAAAAACTCTTTTAGAAACGTTGAGCGCGTTTTAAAATAACAAATCAATGAAATGAAACAACGATTTCATGGCATAATGAAAGAAACGGAGGGATTCATATGAAAGTATTGGTTGTAGGTGGTGCTGGATATATTGGTTCTCATGCGGTCTACGAATTGATTCGAGCCGGGCATGAAGCAGTTGTCTTTGATAATCTTTCTTCAGGCTATCGGGATTTAGTCCATCCGAAAGCAGCATTTTATTTGGGGGATGTCCGAAATCCAGAGGATTTAGACCAAGTATTTAATCAAGAATCGATTGATGTGGTCATGCACTTTGCTGCAAAGATCGTTGTTCCAGAGTCCGTAAAAGAACCTTTAGAATATTATCATAACAACGTAGAAGGTGTTCGAGTTTTACTGGAATCCATGAAAAGGAATCGGATTAAAAACATCGTCTTCTCATCGACAGCAGCGGTTTACGGAGAAGCCAAAGGGGTATGTGACGAAACCAGTTTGACCATCCCGATTAATCCGTATGGAGAAACCAAACTTGCGTGTGAAAAAATGATAAAATGGGTCGCACAGGCTCACGATATTAGATACGTCATTTTCCGCTACTTCAATGTAGCTGGCGCTGATGCCTCATTAGAGATAGGACTAAGAAAGGATCAGCTAACCCACCTGATTCCAGTGGCTATTCAAAGCGTATTAGGCATTCGGGACCATCTCGTGATTTATGGAGACGATTACCCCACAAAAGATGGAACATGTATTCGCGACTATATCCATGTCTCTGATTTGGCCAAAGCTCACGTGCTCGGTGCGCTTCACTTAATGAAGAATGGATCATCAGAAGTGATGAATCTTGGATCAAACCATGGATTTAGTGTGCTAGAAGTAGCAAAAACCGTTCATGATTTGGCCCCCTTAAAGACTGTGATAGGCCCTAGACGTGAAGGGGATCCCGCAGAGTTGGTAGCATCCAATCAAAAAGCGAAGACCATTTTAGGATGGACTCCGCAATTCTCACTTAAAGATATTGTTCAATCAGATTATTTGTATCGCCAAAAAATTTCCAAAAAATAATCTCCGATACGGAGATTTTTTTATAGAAAATGAAGAACAATGGCAACAATCGCAACCACCAAGCAGTAACCAGAAAAATAAACCAAGTTTTTAACTTTGACATAATGATATAGCCAGTGAACGGCCCAAAGACTGAAGATAAAACTCAACACAAAGGCCAGCATATAACCAACCATGTTAATGGAATCCTCTGGAGCATTAAACGCATCCACAAAACCCAAAATAGAGACAGGAATGGAGATGAGGATGTAGCTAAGAAATGAAAAACGAAGCACCTTTTTTAAGTTGATTTTTTGGATAAGCCCCCCAGCAATGGTAATACCGCTTCGTGAGATACCATAAAAGATGGCAAACATTTGAAAAATCCCAATGATGAGCGCATTCTTAAATGTGATTTCGTTTCGATAATGCGCCACACTTTGACGATAAATATAGTATAAAATTCCAGATGTAATGAGCAACATAAATCCAACAAATAAGAGATCCTTCGGTAACACATGGCGAACCAATACCCCAAACACCCCAACTGGAACCACCGCAATCACAAGTTTGATTGCTTCATGGAAATCTTCCTTTTGGTGTTCTTCACGCTTCACAAGATACCCATAGGTTCCTTTTGCAAGCGACACAATGTCTTTTCTAAAAAAATAGAACAAGGCCAGAAAAGAACCTGTGTTCGTGAGCATTAAAAACACATTGAGTTGATCCAAGTTCATGCGAAAAACGTGAGAAAAAAGGGTGAGATGACCGCTACTTGAAACAGGAAAGATTTCGGTTATCCCTTGGACAATCCCCAAGACGATGAATTTCAGAATTTCTATCACATAATCCATGTTATCACCCTTTTCATTATAGCATAGATTCCGATAACTTAAGTTATGTTAAAATGAAATAGAAGGTGTGCAGAAAGAGGAAATGAATGAAAAACATAATGAAACTGTTCAAAGGCGTTCTCATCGGATTAGGAAGCTTGATTCCAGGTTTAAGCGGTTCACTCATCGCCACCATCCTGAATGTGTATCATGAACTCATTGAAGCGTTAAACCGGTTGATTAAGCATCCTATTAAATCTCTTCTTTCAATATGGCCTTATCTTGTGGGTATTGGACTGGGGTTTGGTTTAGGATTCATGATAATCCAGTTTTTACTCGACTATGTTCCATTTCCAACAGCATGCCTCATAGCAGGGTTGATTTTGGGTTCTGTTCCGACCATTGTTAAACGAATTCAAAAAAGCGCGGTCAAATGGCATCATGGAATGGTGTTCTTAGGGGCTTTTTTGATAACCATCGGTTTATCCAGTTTGAATCAATCAAGTGATTCCAATGGAGACCCAATCGCTTTATTGCTTCCGATTGGATTCATATACGCAACCGCATTAATCGTTCCAGGGTTATCAGGATCGACACTTTTGCTCGCAATAGGGTTTTTCCCCATGTTTTTATGGATGGGAAGCGAATTGTTTAAAAGTGTGATGTCATTAGACGGATCTGCTTTTCTCTTGATGTTGCCTGCTTTTGCATTTTTCATTGGCGGTATCTTTCTTGGTTTAGTGATGATGGGCAAACTCATGCACGCCATTTTAACCCACTACCAGAGTCACTTTTACTACGGTGTCTTAGGCATGATGATGGCTTCCCCTATCAGTGTTTTTCTTCAGATTCCCATGGGAGATACACCCATTGGGTCGTTATCAGGTTGGATATTGGGATTAGCAGGTTTTGGATTTCTTTTTGGAATTCTAGGAGCCTATCAGGTTTCAAAAGGTTCAAAATAAGATAAAAAACGATTCTCCTTGCTTTTGCTTGACAAATCAGTAGGCTCGAATTAGAATGAAGATAATACGAAGAAGGAACATAGTAACCGAAATAGGCATGTCAAGAGAGTTCGCGGTGGGTGCAAGCGAATCATGCGATTGGGTGAATCTACTCCTGAGTGGTGTTCATCGCACCCGGGACCTCCCGTTAACAGTCAATGAGGGCCAAAGCAATTTGGAACTAAGGTGGTACCGCGATTATTCGTCCTTAGCATGTTTAAGGATTTTTTTATTTTTAGGAGGAAAGAAAGATGTTGGATTTGAGATTTGTTACTGAAAACATAGATAAGGTGATTGAAAGATTGTCGACACGACAAGGGGATTTTACCTATCTATACGAGTTAATTGAGTTACAAGATAAGCGGAAAGCATTGATTCTTCAAGCGGATCAATTGAAAGCGAAACGAAACGATGCCTCCAAAAAGATTGGTGAGATGAAACGAAAAGGAGAAGATTCAAGCGACTTAATGAAGGATATTGCTCATTTAGGCGACGACATCAAAGCGCTTGATGAAAAACTTGTTTGGGTTGAAGAACGCATTCAAGACATTCTTGCTGTCACACCCAATTTACCCAACGAGAGCGTTCCTGTTGGAAAAGATGACACAGACAACCCTGTGGTCCGTACGTTCCTAAAACCCACGACTTTTTCGTTTGTTCCAAAAGACCATGTTGAGTTGGCGGAAAAACTGGGGATTCTCGATTTTGAGCGAGCAGCGAAAATCACAGGAACACGCTTTGTGGTGGATAAAGGTCTTGGCGCACGCCTTGAACGTGCATTGATCGCTTTTATGATGGATTTACATACCTTTGAGCACGGTTATCAGGAAATCATTCCGCCTTACATTGTCAACGATAAGAGCATGTACGCAACCGGACAGTTTCCTAAGTTTAAAGACGATGCATTTAAAGTCATAAGCGGAGACAATGAATGGTACTTAAATCCTACCGCTGAAGTGCCTACCATTAACCTGTATCGAAACGAAATATTAGAGGGCGATTGCTTACCGCTTCGGTATGTAGCGTTTACCACAGCCTTTCGCTCAGAGGCAGGATCCGCCGGAAAAGACACGCGAGGCATTTTGAGACAGCACCAGTTCAATAAAGTTGAATTGATTAAGTTCACCCAACCAGAAACATCGTATGATGAACTCGAGCAGATGCTTTTGCATTCTGAAGAAGTTCTCAAACGATTGGAGTTGCCTTATCGTGTGGTCACCTTATGCACAGGTGACATGGGGTTTGGTATGGCTAAGACCTACGATATTGAAGTCTGGTTACCCGGACAAAACAAGTATAGAGAAATCGGCTCCATATCCAATGCTGAAGATTTTCAAGCCAGACGGGCCAACATTCGATTTAAACGAGATAAAAACAGCAAAACTGAACTCGTCCATACGTTAAACGGATCAGGTTTAGCCATTGGTAGAACCATGATTGCAATCATGGAGAATTACCAGAATGAAGATGGGACGATTCGTGTTCCAAAAGCATTGATTCCCTATATGAGAACCGACATCATCGTGTAATTTGTCCCACAAAAACACACGTTTAACGGCTTCTCTTTAGATTATGTTATAATAAGTGTGCCAAAAGCACGCTTATTTTTTAATGGTCGAGGTGTCTATGAAAATCTATTATGTGGAAGACGAAAAAGATCTTTCAGAAATCATTCGAAAATATTTGATTCGTGAAGGCTATGAAGTGTCCGTTTTTTCAAGCGGCGAACAAGCCATGCTCCATCTTCACGATGACGTCGATTTATGGATATTAGACATCATGTTAGAAGGTGAGATCAACGGATACGATCTCATCAAAGCATTAAAAGAAACCAACAGCCAAGCGGCTGTCATTTTCACGTCAGCGCGCGATCAAGATTTGGATAAAATCATGGGATTAGAGTTAGGCAGTGATGACTATTTGGCTAAACCCTATTCGCCAAGAGAACTCATTTTAAGAGTAAAAGCTGTGCTAAAAAGAACGACCACACAAGCATCCGAAATGGCCGTCTATGACCAATATGAAATCAATTTAACCAAACGCGAGATTCGATATGGTCAACACATGATTGAACTAACCAATAAAGAATTTGAACTCCTTCTCTTTTTCCTTAAGAACATGAACAAACCTTTTGCACGAGAAGACATCCTTAAGCATGTGTGGGGCGAAAACTATTACGGTTCGGATCGGGTTGTTGATGATTTACTCAGACGCCTAAGACATAAAATGCCGCATTTAAAGATTGAGACCATCTACGGGTACGGATACAGGCTGTTATGAAAGACGTTAAACTCACGACACAATTAAATATCATGTTTACGGTGGTCACGCTTTTGACGAGCATCGTTTTTTTGATTGCGATGAATCGCTTATTCATTGATGTTCGGATTGATCAAAACAAAGTTCAACTTCAAACGTATCTTCAAGAAGTTAGAAACAACATGTCAAGACCTCCTCAATCCATGTATAACGGCTATATCATTTATCGAAATGGCCGCGTTGAACAAACCTATCAAACCGATATCCTCAATAACCAGTATTCAGTCAATCGACTTGTTTCCGAATTGATGGTTTGGCCAGGAACCATGAAAATTGATACGATAAAGGGGACACAATACACGTTTTTTGTGGACCGATTGCCAGACGGTGGCATGATTATCGTGTTTACAGGCGATGCATACATCCGCGCTTTAGGGAATAATTTTAACATGGTGGTGCAAATCAGTTTTATTGCTTTAGTTTTATTAGGAAACCTAATCATTTTGATGTGGTCATCCATTACCGTTTCTAGAGTTAAACGACTAAAAGGACAAGTCGCCTTGCTAACAGCCAATGAATACCGCATTCCCATTGATATTGATGGCAATGATGAAATAACGGATTTGGCAAGAACCATCGAAAAGATGCGACAAGAGATTCAGCAAAGTGAAAAAACTAAACAGGAAATGTTGCAAAACATCTCTCATGATTTTAAGACACCCATCGCCGTCATTCAATCGTATGCAGAAGCTATAAAAGATGGGGTTAGTGACAGCAGCGAAGCGCATGTCATCGTTAAACAAGCGGATATGCTCAATCAAAAAGTCAAGCAACTGCTTGAGTTATCCAAATTGGAATACTTAAAAACCGATTTGGATTATGAGAAAGTGCTCATTAAGGAGATCATTGTTAACGTTGTTAACAACCAAAAATACCGTACCGATACCACGTTCGTGTTGGACTTGGATGATTCAATGTATTTTGGTGTCAAAGAGAATTTCTATAGCGCATTTTCGAATATTATCGATAATGCCGTAAGGTATGCAAAATCGAAAATTGTGGTCACTCTCAAAAATAAAAAGCTCACCTTTTTTAACGATGGTGAGCCGATTAGTCAGCAGTTTATCGAAGAGTTATTCAAACCCTACCATAAAGGACAAAAAGGTCAGTTTGGGCTAGGGATGAGTATTGCTCAAAAAACCATGACACATTTTAACCTAGTTTTGAAGGTTGATAATGTCGAGGGCGGGGTCTTGTTTACAATAGAGCCTCTCTGATGCTTTCCGCTCTTTCTTTATAATCGGAATAATTGACATTTCCATGATTGTTTTTTAAACGGATTGTCAATTCATCACGATCATCGTAACGAGGAATGATGTGAAGATGGAAGTGGAAGACGGTTTGGCCTGCAACCGCTCCGTTGTTTCCAAGGATATTAACGCCTTTAGCACGGAACGCCTTTTGAACGGCTTTCGACACTTTTGTAGCAACCGAAAATAGATGAGCAGCGACATCTTCTGGCAATTCAGAGATATCGGTATACTCAGTTTTTGTGACGATGAGGGTATGCCCTTTGGTCGTTTGAGCGATGTCTAAAAAGGCAGCAACATGATCATCCTCATACACAAAATGCGCAGGAATTTCTCTTGCGATGATTTTTGAAAAAACGCTTGACATTGTAACACCTCTTTCTTTGTTTTTATTCTATCATATGTCGTTGAAAACGCATCTAAAAAATGATATAATCATTTCGTATGTAGGAGGAACATTATGAAACTAATCCCTGTAGGCATTTCCGGCCGCCATGTTCACGTATCAAAAGAGCATTTGGAAACCTTATTTGGCCCTAATTACACGTTAACCGTGATGAAGGATTTATCTCAACCTGGGCAGTACGCTGCGATGGAAAAAGTCGACGTCATTAGCCCATCTGGAAAAAAATTGGAAGGCGTCCGTATCTTAGGACCTGTCCGTCCAGCCACACAACTTGAAATCACGCAAAGCGATGCCATTCGCTATAAGTTTCAAGCGCCTGTTCGCTCATCCGGCGATATTAAAGAAACCGGTGGTGCCATCCTCATTGGCCCCAAAGGGCAAGTGGAAATTCATGAAGGTGTCATCATTGCCGATCGCCATATCCATTTTTCACCAGAGGATGCGAAAAAATACGGTATTGTTGACCGTCAAGTGGTCAGTTTAAAAGTAGGGGGCATTAAGCCGGGCATTTTAGATCAAGTGCTGTGCCGTGTTCACCCAACCTTTAGTTTGGATTGCCATTTGGATACCGATGATGCCAGTGCGTTTTTACTTAACACAGGCGATATGGTTGAAATAGTTAAATCGTATACCATCAACGAATAGTGCCTAGTTAGGCACTTTTTCTCTTAGGAGGATTTCATGATTAAAATGAAGCGTGAGCAAGTTTTTAAAGATCCACTTTATGGATTTATCCATGTTCAATACGAAACAATCAGGCACTTAATCAATACCCCTCTTTTTCAAAGATTAAGACGAATTCGACAACTTTCCGGGGTTCAAATGGTGTTTCACGGGGCCGAACATTCACGGTTTTCACACAGTTTAGGGGTGTATGAAATCGCGAATCGTTTTTTGACAGTTCCCGATGTCAATGAGTCATTAAATGAACGAGAAAAGTTGCTTTTTTTGGTCTCCGCTTTGTTGCATGATATCGGGCACGGCGCTTATTCTCATGCGTTTGAAGATGTTTTTGGTGTGAACCATGAAAAAATTGGTGCCGCTTTGATCCTCAAGGATACCGACATCCGAATCATTTTAGATACCGTTGATAGTGACTTTGCTCGTGATGTCACCTCTGTCATTAACAAAGAAGATACGTTCCCACTCATTCAACACTTTATTTCCAGTCAACTGGATGTGGACCGTTTGGATTACCTCGAAAGGGATGCATATTTTACAGGAGCGGCTTATGGGCATATTGATGTGGACCGTCTCATCCGCGTCATGCGAATTAAAGAGGGAAAAGTGGTCTTTAAGATTTCAGGAATTCATGCGATTGAGAATTATTTAATTGCGCGATACCATATGTACTGGCAAGTTTATTATCACCCCGTTTCAAGAGCCTATGAAGTAATTTTGAGTAAAATCTATCGACGTGTTAAAGATTTATTGCTCTCGAATTTCCCGTTTCAAGGCAACGTGGAACCGCTAAGACGCGTGATGATTAATCCGAACGATTTAGACAGTTACATCAAGTTAGATGACTTTTATGTCAACGGGCTTATTTCAAGTTTTGCTGATTCAAAAGACGATATCTTAAGGGAGTTGTCGAAAGATTTTTTAAATCGACGCATCTGGGGTTATCTTAATGACACACCGCAAAACCAAGGCGCAATCGAAGAGATTTTGAGTCAATTCTCTGATTTGGAAAAGCAGTATTATACAGGGTATGCAATGGTTGAAAATGCAACCTATCGCGATGAAAACGAAAAATTAGGCGATAAGATTTACATATTACTGGAAGATGACTCCATCTCTACGCTTCGGGAGCAGTCAGAAATCATTAAAAGTCTTATGAAAAGCGGAACCAAAAAAGATCCCAAGTTTTTCTATCGAAAAGGATGAGACAAACCGTAGTGGTGGTCGAAGGAAAAAACGACGTAGCCAAGCTTAAAGCGATTTATCCCCATTTGGATGTTTTAACAACCAATGGAGCGGCGATGGATAATGGTGTTCTCACGCTTTTAGAAAAACTTAAAGGAACCCACGATATTGTTTTATTGTTGGATCCCGATCATGCTGGCGAACGAATTAGACGGATTATTGCCAATAAAATAGGACATGTTTCTCATGTGTTCGTCAAATCAAATGAAGCCATATCAAAAACAGGAAAAAAAACAGGAATCGAGCACATGGATGTTTCTGATTTAATCAAAGCCCTTGATACGATTCAAACGGAATCAAACCAACGCGAAACCGATATCACCCATTATGATCTTTACCAATGGGGGCTTATGGGAACACCCAAAAGCGCTATTTTGAGAAAACAGGTGTGTGAAGTTTTGGAGATAGGACAACCGAACGCGAAAGTTTTACTAAAACGACTTAGACTATTTGGAATTAATAAGAAAGATATGATTGAGGTGCTTGGTGAACCATTACGCTAAAAAGAAATTTGGACAAAACTTTCTTACGGATAAGAATATTCTAAAGAAAATTGTCTCAGAAGCACAGATTGATCAAAAACATGTCATTGAAATCGGACCCGGGTTAGGAAGCTTGACCCATTTTATTGCTAGCCAAGCCAAACAGGTCATTGCGTATGAGATTGATCAATCGTTAAAACCTTTCTTGGATCGTTTAGAAGAAGATCACCCTAACCTTAGAATGGTTTATCAGGACTTCCTAATAGCGGATTTAAACAAAGAAGAAACGTGGCATGTTGTTGCAAATGTCCCCTATTACATCACAACTCCAATTATCTTTAAGATCTTAGAAACCCCGAATATTCAATCAGCGACATTGATGATTCAAAAGGAAGTCATGGAGCGATTAGTGGCTAAGCCTAACACAAAAGCGTATAATGCGTTATCCATTCTCATCCAATACCAAACGGATATCAAGAAAGTCATGGATGTCAAAAGACATTTGTTTCAACCCGCACCTCATGTGGATAGTGCCGTGATTCGCATGGTCAAAAAAAATACACCCATGTCAGATCATCAGTCGCACGTGTTTTATCGATGGATTAAAGAAGCCTTTAGACAAAAACGGAAAACCTTGATGAACAACCTTCATCAAGCTTATCAACTTCCTAAAGGAGACATAGAAAAAAAACTGATTGAAAGCGGGTTTAACTCCGATGTGAGAGCCGAAGCACTCAGTCTTGATGAATTTATTCTGTTGTTTGGGGTGTTTCATCATGATTAAAGAGCACGCCTATGCCAAAATAAATCTAGCGCTTGAGGTGGTCGGAAAAAGACAAGACGGTTACCATGATTTGAACATGATGATGATCCCACTTGAGTTATCCGACGAGTTAACGTTTGAAAACGCGGATCAAACGTCGCTATCTGCAAACATCGACATTCCAAATAATGCGATTTTAAAGGCTGTTTCAGCCATGAAAGCCGCATTTTCAGTGAATAAAGAGGTTCATATTAACTTAACTAAACGCATTCCCATCGGAGCTGGATTAGGAGGTGGATCTGCGGATATTGCAGCTACTCTAAGAGGACTAAATCGTCTTTGGGGGCTCAACAAAGAGTTAGATGAACTTAAAGAGATTGCACTGTCACTTGGATCGGATACACTATTTTGTTTGTTCAATCGCCCCGCTTATGTTCACGGTAGAGGGGAACATATCGTGTTTATAGAACCCCTAGATATCCCTTCCATAACCCTTTTTATCCCGAATCAAGCCGTATCCACAAAACATGTTTTTGACCATCATGTGGTCACCCAACGAACATCTGAGTTCAATCGTTTAGTGGAAGCGTATGCCAATCACGACTTAGACACACTGGTTCAAGAGGCCTATAACGATTTAGAAACAACCACCCAACGTCTCTATCCAAACGTGAAGGCAGCATACCTTGCATTATCCAACGTTTTCCCCAATCTAAGGATGACTGGCAGTGGATCAGCGCATTTTATCATTTCCCACCAACCGCTTTATCATGCGCATTTCGAAGAAGTTCAGCGCTTAGGATTGAATATCATCAAAACAAAGTCAAAAAATTAAAAAAACTTTAATAATTGTTTCCTATATGCTATAATTTAGGTAATTAGGATGAGAACGACTTGGAGGACACTATGAAGATTACTGACGTAAGAGTTAAGCTCGTGAGCAGCGAAAGCCGGCTTAGAGGTGTTGCGACCATCACATTTGATGAGAGTTTTGTTGTCCATGATATCCGGATTATTGAAGGAGAAAACGGCATTTTTGTTGCGATGCCCAGTAAAAAGACTCCAAACGGAACATTCAGAGACATCGCACATCCGATTCATGGTGAAATGCGCAAGATGATCGAAGATGCAATCGATGCTGCTTATAAAGACGCACTGGTAAATCAGACGATTGAAGAAGAATAAGATTTAGACGAGACGATGTAAATAAAAATCTTTTTTGCGAATGCAAAGGGATTTTTTTTTGAACAAAGCAGTTATATTGATTGATTTCATGTATAATGGTATCGGGTTACTACGTAAAAGGAGACTTTAAGTCCATGTCAATCATTGAAGGAAGAAAAATCAAGCTGTTTGCCTTGAGTTCAAACAAACCACTTGCCGAGGAAATTGCTAAAGCAGCGAAAATCGAGTTGAGTTCAGTTGAAGTGCTCCGTTTTGCAGACGGTGAAATCAATGTCAACATTGATGATAGCGTACGCGGACATGATGTTTTTGTGATTCAATCTACCTCTGCACCAGCCAATGAGCATTTAATGGAACTTCTTATCATGACAGACGCACTCAAACGAGCATCTGCTAAGACCATCACGGTCATCATGCCGTATTATGGGTATTCGAGACAAGATCGAAAAGCTAAATCGAGACAGCCGATCACCGCTAAACTGGTTGCTGACATGCTTCAAGTGGCAGGGGTCAGTCGTGTCATCTCGATCGATTTACATGCAGCACAAATCCAGGGTTTTTATAATATTCCCATTGATAATTTTCCAGCAGCCCCACTTTTAGCAGACTATTTCATGTATTATAAAAAATTAGAAAATGTGGTAGTCGTCTCTCCGGATCATGGTGGTGTGACCAGGGCTAGAGTGTTTGCTAGAATTCTGAATGCTCCCTTAGCCATTATCGATAAACGAAGACCGGAACCCAATAAAGCCGAAGTGCAAAACATCATCGGTGAAGTCAAAGACAAGATTGCGATTATGGTAGACGACATCGTCGATACTGCTGGTACACTTTGTGCCGGAGCTGAAGCGTTAATTGAAGCAGGTGCAATCGGTGTTTATGCAGCAGCGACGCATGCTGTTTTCTCTTATCCAGCCATTGAACGGATTAATGCATCAAGCATTACCGAAGTTGTCGTGACAGATACGATTATGCTCACAAAAGACAAGGCATCTGCCAAAATTAAACAATTATCCATAGGACCACTTTTAGGACAATCCATTCTTCATATTGTTAAAGATGAACCGATTAGCCAAATATTTGATAAAATCGCCCATCCTGAGGGACATAAATGAAATTGATTGTCGGATTAGGCAATCCAGGTCCGAAATATCAAAACACCCGTCATAATGTCGGGTTTTTAGTCTTAGATGCCTTATCCACTAAACTGGGGTTACCATTTAAATATGAGTCAAAATTTGATGCCGAAATGGCCATAACGACCTTCGAAGGAAACCGCTGTTGCTTAATGAAACCATCCACATATATGAACCTTTCAGGAGAAGCCATTCACAAAGCGATGAAATACTATGCGATTTCGATCGACGATCTCTTAGTCATTGTTGATGATATTCATTTAGAAACAGGAAAATTAAGGTTACGTGAAAAAGGCGGACACGGCGGACATAATGGGTTGAGAAACATTATTGGAGTGTTAGGCGATCATCAGTTTAAACGGGTAAGGATTGGCATTGATTTTAAAGGAAAAATACCCTTAGATCACTATGTTCTAGGAAAATTTGAAAAGGATCAAATCGTTCCAATCCAAATCGCCATTCAACATGCTGCTGATAGTGCTTTATCCTTTATCAAATCCATTCCCTATAAAGACATTATGACACAATATAATACCCAAACATGAGTTTGGGTTTTCATTTCCAAGGAACCCCATGATTGACATTTTAAGCCAATTAAAAGAAAAGAATATCTTTGATTCTAAACGACGGGTTACGTATTTAAAAGCGTCGCAAGAATCGTATAATGCGTATCTGATTGTCAACGATTTTTTGACCCGAAAGCATACGATTTTTGTTGTCGTTGCTAATCTCTATGAGGCACAAAAATATTACGATGTTATTGGGCAGTTGATGAATCCAGATGATGTTTTGTTTTATCCTGTAGATCAAACACTGACCGCGATTATGGCATTAGGCAGTCCAGAATTTAGAAGTGAGCGCATCTATACCCTTAAACAACTTCTAACAAAAGACCCGTTTGTTGTGGTAACAACCGCTCAAGGCATGTGTCAGCGTCAGCTTACGCCCGAGGATTATACCCTCGGAGTTAAGCATGTTCGCGCTCAAGAAAGTTACGATGTTTATGAATTGATAGAGTTTTTGATTAATAGCGGTTATCAACGGACCTATACCGTCGAAAAGCCGGGGGAGTTCAGCGTCAGAGGAAGCATACTCGATGTTTATACCTTGAATCATGAGCACCCCTTTAGACTGGATTTCTTTGGCGATCAATTAGAACAGATCAAAGCGTTTGACATTGAGACACAACGTTCTTATGCGGCAATCGACACCATAGAGATTGCACCCACCAATGAACTGTTTTATACCCATCAGATGCTGGATCAAGCGGTTCATAAAATCGAACAATTCTTCGCCAATCGAACATTATCCAATCGAGAAAAAGAAAAATTCGAGAAAGATCTTGAAAACATCAAGAATCGACAAAGATTAGACGGTTTGGGGCTTTACATACCCTTTTTCAACGATCAAAAAACCACGGTTTTAGATTTTGCTCATGACAAACGAGTGATTTTAATTGATGTTCATAAAATGCATGTAAATGAAGCGTCCATGAAAAGCGATTTGGAAACCTATGCTTTTTCAATGGGAGGGTCCAATTTCTTGGAAATTCCTTTTAGGATTGATCTTTTGGAGCAATTAAAGGTTCCTCACATTGAAATCGACACTTTGGGGCTGAATAGTCCGGATCAGGCGATTGATCTTGGTGTCTCATCGATTAACCTTTATCAAGGAAATCTGCCATTGTTAGCCATGGATCTAGCGGAACTGCCCTCCTATAAACGGATTTTATCGGTTCCAACGGACTATTATTACCACGAGTTAATCAAATTTTTCAAGGATAAGAAGATTTACTATCAACTGACATATGAGGATGCCCCCGGCATCTATGTTTTAAAATCGCCCATTTATGGGGCCTTTCTATCGAAAAATGAGTTGCTGTATGTTGCAGATGAGACACAAATTTTCTCACATCGCGTTCGTACCGCAATTAAGTATCGTAGCGTATTGAACCAAACCACCAAGATAAGAACCATTGAGGATTTATCGTTTGGTGATTTTGTTGTTCACTACGAATACGGAGTTGGGCAATACATGGGATTGAAAACCATGGAGTTATCAGGCATTAAAAAAGATTACCTTCATATCGTTTATGCGAACGAAGAAGCCCTTTATGTGCCAATGGATCAAATCGATATGGTTCTTAAGTACAGCAGCCACGACGGGATTAGACCCAAACTTTCTAAATTAGGGGGCAAGCAGTGGTCAAAAACAAAAGCCAGTGTACGCATGAAAATCAAAGATCTAAGCGATCGCCTGATTGCGCTTTATGCTGAACGTCAGCAAAGCACGGGGTATGCATTTGATCGGGAAAATGAGATGCAGCAAGCCTTTGATCGCGATTTTCCATACGATGTCACCATCGATCAACAAAAAGCCATATTAGATACCGAACACGATATGAGACAAAACAAACCCATGGACCGTCTAATTTGTGGCGATGTAGGGTTTGGAAAAACAGAAGTGGCTCTTCGAGCATCCTTCAAAGCGGTTCTTCATGCGAAACAAGTGCTTTACCTCGTTCCAACAACGGTATTGGCTAGACAACACTACTACACATTTAAAGAGCGCTTTGACAAGTATGGGGCGAATGTGGCTCTTCTCAGTCGCTTTGTAACCCCGAAAAAGCAAAAAGAGACAATTGAAGGATTGAAAAAAGGGTTTGTAGATGTGGTTATCGGAACCCATCGTTTGTTATCATCGGATGTCAAGTTCAAAGATTTAGGGCTTCTCATCATTGATGAGGAGCAACGATTTGGTGTTGAACACAAAGAAAAAATAAGGGAGTTGAGAAACAACGTCGACACATTGACCCTTTCAGCGACTCCCATCCCTCGAACGCTTCAAATGTCGATGATGGGGCTTAAAGACCTATCGATGATTGAGACCCCTCCCAGAAATCGATACCCTGTTCAAACGTATGTAGTTGAGCGACACGACGCATTGATTAAAGAAGCGATTAATCGCGAGATTGCACGAGGTGGACAAGTTTTTTACCTCTTTAACACCGTAAGAGACATTGAGGCCATGGTACTCAAACTCTCCCAAATGGTTCCAGAAGCTAAAATTGCTTACGCCCATGGCCAAATGCAACGTGATCAACTAGAAACGGTTTTAAGCGATTTTATTGAACATCGATACGATGTATTAGTCTCAACCACCATCATTGAAACAGGCGTTGATATTCCTAACACCAACACCTTGATTATTCATGATGCGGATAAATTAGGCTTGGCTCAGCTATATCAAATCAGAGGACGCGTCGGAAGAAGTGATAAGATAGCTTATGCATATTTGATGTATGAGGCCTTTAAAAACATGAACGATGAAGCGCAAAAGCGATTGGCGGCTATTCAAGACTTCACGGCCCTTGGCAGCGGGTTCAAAATCGCAATGAAGGATTTATCCATTAGGGGAGCGGGGGATATTTTGGGCCCTGAGCAATCCGGGTTTATCGATTCTGTAGGGATTGAACTTTACATGAAACTGTTAGAAGAGGCCGTGACGGGGCAATCATTAGAGCGTCCTACAGATGACAAAATTGACGACGTTTACGCCGATAGACACATTGATCCCAACTACATTTCTGAAGACACGGTTCGTATTGAAATCCATAAACGAATCGCGCAAATCAATCGATTAAGCGACATTGAGGATTTGAAAAATGAACTGGTGGATCGCTTTGGATCCTTAAGCCCAGATCTTATTTTATACATGTATGAAAAACTCTTTAAAAAGCTTTCAGCAAAGATAGGCGTTCAAAAAACGCTGGTTGATAAGGATCAAGTGACATTGATTCTATCTCTTGAGGCATCGGAAAAGACAAACGGTCAAAAACTCTTCTTGAAAGCAAATTCAGCAGCAGCACAAATTCGACTTGGATACATCAAAGGACATATTCATATCATTCTTGTCACCAAGCATGAAAATAGACATTGGTTGTATTTAATGTGTATGTTTTTAGATGATTTCATTTATAATGAACATAGAGGTGATTAACGTGGCAGTAGATATTTTAAAGATTTCAAAAGATGCCATTGAAGCGTCCAAAAAATACAACGACGTTATCAATGCATCCATTGGCATGTTCTACGATGAGGATAAATCCATCGGCGGCATGCCAACGGTATCAAAAGCAATCAAAGAACTAACGGATTGGGAGATTTTGCCTTACCCAGCGGTTGATGGCGGACCAACGTTCAAAACGAATGTTATTCGATGGGTCTTAGGGCAATACGAGGATGACGTAAGGAAAACGTTTTATATCCAAGCCTGTGCAACACCCGGTGGCAGCGGTGCTGTAGCGTCCACATTCTCGATTTTTACAAAACCAGGAGAAAGCGTGTTTGTTTCAGATATTCGGTGGCAGTATGAACGATTTGCCGATCGTGCCAAAATCGATGTATTCGAGCATAAATTATTCGATGGTGATCGGTTTGACTTGCAGTCATTTAGAACCCGCTTGGCAGAGTTGGGACAAAAACAAAAACAAATCGTTGTTGTCATTAACGATCCCTGCCATAATCCGACAGGATTTACGTTAAGTGAAAACGAATTTGAGAGCATTTTGGACATCTTAAATGACCAAACCGGAAACGATTTGGTTTTGCTTTATGACACAGCGTATTTGGATTATTCACACGAAAGTGATAATCGCGCCAAAATGCGACTCTTACCGAAACTCAAAGAGCACGTAACCACAATTATTGCGTTCAGCGGGTCAAAAACATTTGGATCATATGGGTTACGCTTAGGGGCAGCCATTATATTGGCGAAAGATGAAAACCTTGTTAAATCCATTCATATGAAGTTTGTCAATGAAGCAAGAGGATCATGGTCAGCAACACCCACAGCATCCATTGAACTTCTAAACAAAATGGCAACTCAAACCTACCGTGAATCGTTTTTAAAAGATCTTGATAAAATTAACACATTGGTTCAAAAACGTAGTCAATCATTTATTTCTCAAGCGAGAGAAATCGGACTAAAGACACATCCATTTAGAAGCGGTTTTTATACTGTGGTTTTAACGAAGGACCCAGACAAAGATTATCTCAAACTTGCAGAGCATCGAATTTTTGGTGTTCCAATGAATGGTGGGGTACGATTCGCTTTATGCAGTTTGTCACTACGTGAAATCGAAGGACTTCCACAAAGAATCAAATCGATTTTAGAACTTTAATCGCTCAATAGACACTTTGAAAAAGGTGTCTATTTTTTCGTGCACACATGCAAGAACGCCTAAGGATAGAAGGGTTTATGTTATAATGACCATGAAGATAAGAAAACGAAGGTGAAGACATGGAAAATATTCAAGTGTTATGCAAAAAAATTGGGATTACTGAAAACGAATGCATTCCGTATGGCCATGATAAGGCTAAGATAGACATCTCTATTTTGAGAAGACTGGAAAATAAACCCAACGGCAAACTTATTTTAGTGACAGCCATCAACCCGACACCGGCTGGAGAAGGAAAGACCACCATCTCAATCGGGCTAACTCAAGGGTTGAAAAAGATTGGAAAAAATCCTGTTTTAGCCCTTAGAGAACCCAGTCTGGGTCCTGTTTTTGGCATGAAGGGTGGCGCAACAGGGGGTGGAAAATCCATCGTCGTTCCAAGCGAGGAAATCAATCTTCATTTTACTGGCGACATGCATGCAATTACATCGGCTAACAACTTGCTTTCCGCTTTGATCGATAACCACATGTTTCAAGGCAATAAGTTGGATTTAAAGACCGTTACATGGAAAAGAACCATGGACATGAATGATCGCAATTTAAGGTCCATCGAAACCGCACAGCGGCCGGATGGCTTCATTATAACTGCTGCAAGCGAAATTATGGCGATTATGGCCTTATCAAGGGATATAAAGGATTTAAAAGATAGAATTAATAGAATTTTGATTGGCTATAACTCAAGCGAAGAACCTGTCTATGTTAGAGACTTAGGTGGAGCCGATGCGATGGTTTTATTGCTTAAAAATGCATTAAACCCTAATTTGGTTCAAACCATTGATGGCATTCCAACATTTGTTCATGCTGGGCCATTTGCGAATATCGCTCATGGTTGCAACTCAGTTTTAGCCACTCAAATGGCTTTAAAATTGGGAGATTACACCGTGACAGAGGCTGGGTTTGGCGCTGATTTGGGAATGGAGAAGTTTCTTGATTTGAAAATGCCGGTTTTAGGAAAAAATGTTGATGCAGTTGTGGTGGTTGTAACCATCCGTGCTCTAAAATCTCATGGCGGATTAGAGGCCTATGAAAACGAGAACGTTGAAGCGATGATGAAGGGCCTTCCTTTGCTAGACAAGCATCTTCAAAACATCACCCGGTTTGGTCTTCCTTATGTGATTGCTGTCAACCACTTTTATCAAGATACAGAAAATGAAGTGAACGCGTTAATGGATTGGGCAAAGAAAAACCAACACGATATTGCCTTATGTCAAGGGTTCGCTAAAGGTGGAGAAGGAATGACTGACTTGGCCACAATCGTTGTGCAAAAAGTTGAGTCGGCTTCAACAATTAAGCCGCTTTATGAAGTCACATCCTCTCTACAGGAAAAAATTGAGACTATTGCGAAGACCCTGTACGGCGCTTCATCGGTCGTCTTTTCTAAAAAAGCATTAAAACAATTGGAGTCCTATCGAAAATTCGGTTGGGATTTACCGATTTGCATGGCGAAAACACCGTTATCCTTAACAGGAGATCCGGCTATTAAAGGGCTTCCGGAACCTTTTGAACTGGAGATCAGCGAAATTAGACCATCACTTGGAGCTGGCTTTTTAGTGGCATTAACCAAAGGAATCATGGTTATGCCGGGCCTTAACGCTGAACCAAGAGCGTTATCGATGAAAGTTGATGATGAGGGAAATTTATTAAACTAGGAGGGATTTTTGATGCTATTAGATGGAAGAAAAACGGCTGAAGAACGCAATCTCCTTCTCAAGGAGCGCATAGAAAAAGATGTTCAGTTGTATCATCGACCACCGGGTCTTGCCATTATCATGGTGGGAGAACAACCGGCCAGCATGTCTTATGTTAAAGGGAAGCTGAAAGCGTGTGAACGCGTGGGTATTCATCATCGACTGATCCAATTGGATGAATCGATTAATGAAACTGATCTCGCCAATCACATTGAGTCCCTCAATCATGATGAAACCATTGATGGCATGATTCTTCAATTGCCTATTCCAAAGCACCTTGATGAATCACGATTGATTGATTGCATCGCAAAAGACAAAGATGCGGATGGGTTTCATGTCATTAATCAAGGGTATCTTTACCAAAGGAAACCCGGCATTCAGCCCGCAACACCTAAAGGAATCATGTCCTTGCTATCCGCCTATGGAATAACGGTATCGGGGATGGATGCTGTCATTATTGGACGCTCCAATATCGTTGGATTTCCTATCGCTCGCCTTCTTATGGATGAGGGCGCGACCATCACTGTATGCCATCGAAAAACAAAAGATTTAAAAACGCACACGTCAAAAGCTGATTTGCTTGTTGTCGCTTCTGGAAAACCCAATCTAGTGACTAGAGACATGGTTAAGCCGGGTGTTATCATCGTTGATGTTGGTGTGAATCGGGTCAATGACAAACTGGTAGGGGATGTCGATTTTGAGAGTTTGCAAGGCGTGGCCTCCTATATCACACCTGTGCCAGGTGGTGTGGGACCCATGACAATCAACGCGCTTTTAGAAAATACGTATCTCCTTTATCAAAAACACCTAAAAAAGACTGTTGTATAAAGGCTTTACATTCTAGCCATTGATTGCTATAATTGACAGTGCGGTGTTTGATGAAGCCAACGATAGACAATAAAACCAATAGAGATATGGTAAGAAACACCCGCAACAGGGTGTTTTTTAATGATTTAATGCTAAAATAGAAACATGAAAAGGGGACATCAACATGAACATATGGCACGACATCGATCCAAAGAGAATCAAACCCAATCACTTTGTCGCGTGTATTGAAATTTCTAAAGGAAGCAAAAAAAAATACGAACTCGATAAAGAAACCGGTATGATCATTCTCGATCGGATTTTATTTACATCGACGCATTATCCTGCCAACTATGGATTTATTCCAAGAACATACGCAGGTGACAACGACCCACTGGATGTTTTGGTCCTGTGTCAAGAAGATATTGAACCCCTGTCTTTGGTTCAGTGTTATGCGATTGGTGTCATTAAGATGGTGGATTCTGACGAGATTGACGAAAAGATTGTTGCAATTCCTTTTGGTGATCCATCTTTGAATCAATACAAGGATATTAACGATTTGCCAGCGCACTTATTAACTGAAATGGGGCATTTCTTTGAAGTGTATAAATCGCTTGAAGGGAAAAAGACATACATTTTGGATATCGAAGGACCAGAGATTGCGAAAAAGATAATACAGCAATCGATAGAAAAATACGAAGAGATATTTGACAATAAAGGAAGTGATGAAAATGGGAAGAGCATTTGAAGTTAGAAAGGTCGCTATGGCCAAAACCGCTGGAGTTAAAAGCAAGCTTTATGCTCGGTTCGGTCGTGAGATTTATATGGCCGCCAAAGCGGGATCACCCGATCCAGATACCAACAGCACATTAAAAAGAATCATTGAAAAGGCACGAAAAGAACAAGTGCCAAACGATATCATTAAGCGAAACATCGATAAAGCGAAAGGCGGAACAGGAGAAGCGTTCACAGCCATTCGATACGAAGGATTTGGGCCTGGAAATTCACAGTTTATCGTTGAATGTTTATCGGATAACGTCAATCGGACCATTGCAGAAGTGAGAAACTGTTTCACAAAAACAGGAGGTAAACTGGGCATTTCAGGATCCGTCTTGCATCAGTTCAATCACACGGCAGTCATCACGGTAATAGGACTTTTAGAAGATGAGGTATTAGATATCTTGGTCAATAACGATATCGATGCCTCCGATATTGAAACAGAAGACGATAAAGTTACCATCTATGGAAACGCAAGCGACTTCAACAATATACGAACGGCGATTATGGAGGCCCATCCAAATATCGAGTTTGATACCGATGAAATTATGTGGCTTCCCATCATGTACACGGATTTAGAAAACGATGAGCAGAAGGAAACATTTGACAAGTTAATGTCCATGTTAGACGAATTGGACGATGTTCAAGATGTATTTCATAATGTCTCTATATAAGGCGTGATTTAATCCACACATTATGTGAAATTCAACAAAAAGACGGGATTCTTTTCGGGGAAAACTGTCTTTTATCACGTTTATTATGTTATAATAAAAAAAGGAATTAATCAGGAGGATGAAATGAGTCTAAAAGGCGTCGATCCAATGATCGAGGAAATTATCAAAAAGGAACAAAACCGTCAGGAGCAACACATTGAATTGATTGCTTCTGAGAATTTTGTATCCACCGCTGTGCTTGAGGCACAGGGATCAATCTTGACCAATAAATATGCAGAGGGATATCCGAAGAAAAGATATTATGGGGGCTGTGAGTTTGTTGATGAGATTGAAACAGTCGCCATCGAGCGATTGAAGAAATTGTTTCAAGCGGATTATGCGAATGTTCAAGCACATTCTGGATCCCAAGCAAACATGGCCGTGTATCAAGCGTTGCTGAAACCAGGCGAGAAAATTCTTGGCATGTCTTTGGCAGAAGGCGGTCATCTAACGCATGGGTTTAAAATTAACTTTTCAGGCCAATTTTATGAAGCAGTGTTCTATGGAGTGGATAAAAACACTGAGCAAATTGATTATGATCAAGTTTTAGAAATCGCCAAAAGAGAAAAGCCACAACTCATTATCGCTGGAGCAAGTGCATACTCTCGCATCATCGACTTCAAACGGTTTAGAGAAATTGCCGATGCGGTTGGAGCTTACCTTCACGTGGATATGGCGCACATCGCAGGACTTGTGGCTGCTGGATTGCATCCATCGCCTCTTCCTTACGCACACGCCGTATCATCAACCACACACAAGACGTTAAGAGGACCAAGAGGCGGAATCATTCTGACCAATGACAAGGAAATCGCTAAAAAGATTGATAAAGCCGTTTTCCCAGGTGTTCAAGGTGGTCCCCTTATGCATGTTATCGCAGCCAAAGCAGTATCGTTTGGAGAAGCCTTAACGGATGCATTTGTTGACTACCAAAAACAGGTGATTAAAAACGCCAAAACATTGGCCAATGAATTAATGAGATTAGGGTATCCTGTGGTTTCCGGAGGAACCGATAACCATTTGATGCTCGTCAATGTCAAACACAAATTAGGGATTACTGGTTTAGATGCTGAGAACATTTTGCATAAGGTCAGCATCACGTGCAATAAAAATGGTATCCCATTCGACACAGAGAAACCAGCTTATGCGAGCGGCATCCGTTTAGGAACACCGGCAACAACGACGCGAGGATTTAAAGAACCCGAAATGATCATGATTGCCAACTGGATTGATCAAACATTAGCAAACAAAGACAATCCAGACGTATTGGAAAGAATCAATGAGGAAGTCAAGGCGTTAACGTTGAAGTTCCCATTATATAAGATAGAGGTTTAACGATGATAGCAAAAACAAGATACATTCCCGATGGAAAAAAAGAACTTAAAGAGTTGCCAATCTTGCATCATTTAGATGCCCAATATCTTTATTACCCAGTAACAAGCGCGCGTTGTCCAGAAGGAGAAACGTGTGTAATTGGGGGACAATTTGTCAAAGTTGGTGAAGTGGTTGGAACGCGAAAAGGCGCTTTTTTTGAACAACCGATGCACGCTACAGTAAGTGGCGAAGTCGTGGGTTATGAAAAGCACGTGGATCAAAGCGGCAAACCGGTCGATTGTCTTATCGTTAAAAACGATGGAAAGTATGAACTTCATGAATCTGTCGTTGATCGAACCGATGAGGAAATCGAAGCGTTAACAAAAGAAGATTATATTAATATCATTAAAAACGCTGGTTTGGTCGGATTAGGTGGAGGGGCATTTCCAACCTATGTCAAATTCCAAACCAATGACATCATCGATGTGGTCATTGCTAACGGGGTTGAGTGTGAACCCAATCTTATAGCGGATTACAGTTTGATGATGAATTCGCCTAGAGAAGTTATCATGGGTCTCGTCTACGCCATGAAGGCTTCTGGGGCAAAACGAGGCGTAATTGCCATTAAAAAGAAATACAAGGCCATCCATGAACGATTAGAGTTGGCTTTGAAAGAATTTACGCAATACCAAATAGAAATCATCCCAGTGGGCAATTTTTATCCCCAAGGCTGGGAACTTCCGATGATTAAAAACGCATTGGGAATTAAGATTCCTCAAGGTGAACTTTTATCGAAATATGGCGTTTTAAACTTTAACGTCTCCACATTGAAATCCATTTTCAATGCAGTCAAGAAAAGAATGCCGGTTTTAGAAAGATTGTTTACGATCAGCGGAAACGGTATTCACAATAAAAACTTTAGAGCACGAATTGGGACACTGATAACGGATCTAATTGAGATTGCTGGAGGATATATCGACCCAGATATTCCAAAAACACTCATTTTGGGTGGTCCATTTATGGGAACGAATGTCACACGAGACGATGTCGTTATGACTCACACTACGACCAGTTTCATTGTCAACAACGAAGAGGTTTTAGTTGAAGAGCCTTGCGTGCATTGTGCATCGTGCGTCTATTCATGTCCCGTCCAAATTCAACCCGTCCAAATTATGAATGCGTATAAAATAAGGGATAAAGACACATTAAAAGCTTTAGATGTTAACAAGTGTATCGAGTGCGGATTGTGCTCATACGTGTGTCCTTCAAAGATTCACTTGACAGAATACATGCGATCTGGCAAGCGATTTGCGAGCAAATAGGAGGCGATCATCATGCAATTTGTTAAACAAACAGGACCGTACATCCGAAAGGATATCAGCACCAAAAGAATGATGATAGATGTCTTGATTGCACTCATCCCTGTGGTCATGTTCTCAATTTATCGATTTGGCGGAGATGCTATCATTCGTATCTTGGTTTCAATTATTGTGATGGTAGGTTTAGAAGCCATTGTTTTTGGGATGATGCAAAAACCCGATAACAGCGAACACTGGTTTGATAAAATTAAGTCGCGCTACAAAACATACACCATCAACAACATAACAGCACCTGCGGTGTCAGCTGTGATTTTTGCCTTACTTGTCCCAAGCAAACTTCCGATATACGCTGTCATTATGGGGGCCGCTTTTGCGATTGTTATTGTGAAGATGATGTTTGGAGGATTGGGTTCAAACATCTTTAATGTCGCAGCTGCTGGTCGTATTTTCATCGCTTTAGCGTTGACAAATATGTTTGCGGGTACCTATGAAGGTGTTGATATCATTGCAGGAGGAACAGCTCTATCTTCGGTTAGAAGCGGCTTAGGGTTTCCTCAAATATTAAACAGTTACACAATATCAGATTTATTTTTTGGCAATATCCCAGGCGCTATGGGCGAGATTAGCGGACTAGCAATTTTAATTGGATTAGCCTATTTGCTCATTCGCAGATCCGCAGACTATCGCGTTGTCGTGTCAACATTAGGTTCCTTCATCGTATTAATGGCCATTGCTGGATGGAGACTTTATCCAGGACAAACGTTAGAATTCGTCTTGTTTCATGTGTTTTCTGGTGGAATTTTGTTTGGCGCTGCATTTATGGTGACCGATCCAGTGACATCGCCTATCACCCGACCAGGACGCTGGCTTTATGGTCTTTTAGTGGGCATTCTAGTTGTTCTCATTCGCCTATTTGGCGCGTATCCTGAAGGGGTTGCTTTCGCGATTCTTTTTGCCAATATGTTCGTTCCGCTCATTGATTACTTTAAATGGTCTACCAATCGCATTCGTCCAAGTTTTATTGTTGGATATGCCGTTGTTATGGTGATTATGGCACTCGTCGTATTCTTTGGAGTAGGAGGAGCAGTATCATGAAGAAGCTATTTGAAAAACCGATGTTTCATTACACCTTTGTATTAACGTGTGTTGCTTTAGTTATGGGTTTATTTATCGGTGTAGTTAATGCCATTACAGAACCTATCATTGAAGCAAACATCAATCGGGCAAAAATTGAAGCGTATCAAACCGTTTTGCCAGGGATAGAAAGTTTCGAGGAACTCGATGTTTCTCAAGATCCCCAATCGATCATCAGCAAAGTGGTTGGAAAAGATGCAAACGGCAATGTGCTGGGTTACATTTTTGAATCATTCAAGACAAATAAATACGGACAAATGAGAATCGTGGTCAGTTTAAACGAACAAGGAAAGATTCTCGGTGCGACCTTTGTAGAGTTGGTTCAGACCTATCTCGCGGATGGAACGAGACAAAACCTCAGCCTCTATGTGGGTAGCACAATTAGCCGTATCGAGCCAAGTGGAACTTTGGTAGCTGGAGCAACAGGAAGTTTAGACACCGTAAAAGAAATGTTTGCTGATATCGCCTTATCGTTTTCGAAACTGGATATCGCCCCATCTGATCCACTTATCGCGTGGTATGGAGAAGGCTATCAACGCATAGACGACAGTAGTTTTGTGCCAACTAGTCTCATCCTTTCGAAACAATTGATTCAAGATAGCACAGGGTCATTGATTGGGTCTTATTACCATTTGAGGGGATCGGCAAAGTATTATGATGACAACGAAGGCGCCATTAACCTTTATGTCGCGTTGAGTAATGAAGGTGTCATTTTGGGCATCTTGATGCCGAAAGATGACTATGGGCACACAAAGAGCGATTTCTTTTATGGCAAAGGAATTGATCTTATCAACAGTCTAACTGGAATTCAGATTCAGTCCTTCGTTTCGGATTCTGATTTGAAAACAGGAGCCACCAACTCGACAAATCTCATCCAGATGCTTTTAGAAGCTTTAGGAGGACAATGGTCATGAAAAGACAAAACTTGTGGTTAATCATCAACACATTAGTGCTAATGGTAATTGGGATTGCATTTTTATGGATTTATGATTCAAGCGTTCCCAAAACAACCTATGATCGTTTATTTGGAGAAGTGGTAAGAATTGAAGAACAGGCAACCCTAGTTAATGAAATACCAACAGGGAATCAGGAGTTTGATTTAATTCACACGTTTCAAGAAGTATTTAATCGAAATGGCGAGAAAATAGGTTATGTTTATCATGTCAAATCGCAATATAATTATTTCGAAATAGGTAAACTCTATTTAGTTGTGGGCATCCGCTTAGATGGGACAGGGTCTGTTCAAATTGACACACTCAAACAAACCGATGTCTATACAGCCGGTATTCAACAGTATATTTTTGATTATTTTCAATCGTTCAACATCAATCAAGTTGACCGTATCCCATCGAGGGATTTAATCGACTTCTACGATATGGATGCTGGAGGAACAGCATCAGCAAGTACCAATAAAGTGAAAGAATTGGTACGAATAGTTGTCAATTTCTACCTTGCGGGTAATGTCGCTATCGAAACGGATCCGCTTCAAGTCTTATTCGGTGAAGGGTATCAATTGGTTATTGATCCATCCTTTGTTGCAACAAACACGATTTTGTTTAAAAAACACATCATGAACAGCCAAGGAATTCAAGTGGGAACGTATTACCATCTAAGAGGGACGGCTAAATATTATGATGATAACGAAGGAACGATTAATGTTTATGTAGCTCTTGATATGAGCGGAACTATTTTGGGAATTCAATTGCCAAAAGAGGAGTATGGACATACCAAATCAGATTTCTTCTATGGCAAGTCAGTGGATTTAGTTAATACCATGGTGGGAATTAATATAACGGCATTTGTTTCTGATGATGATTTCAAATCGGGAGCAACGAATTCAACTGATTTGATTCAAGAACTGATTGAAATTTTAGGAGGCGCCTTATCATGACAGAAGTTAAAAAAGCCCCTGTAAAAAAAGAAAAAGATGCTCAATCCCCTTTCAATGTGTTTCTAAAAGGCGTATTCAAAGAAAACGGCTTGTTTGTTATGGCGCTTGGCTTGTGTCCTGCGTTGGCGGTCACACGCTCTTTAGAAGGTGCATTTGGGATGGGCGTATTGGTTATTTTGGTTTTATTGATGACAAACTCATCCGTGTCCTTGATTAGAAAATTGGTTCCTGATACGATTCGGATTCCGATTTATATCATGATTATTGCAACCCAAGTGACCGTATTTAAGATGCTTGTGGATGCGTTTGCTCCAGCTCTTGCTCAAGAATTAGGCGTCTTCATTGCTTTGATTACAGTCAACTGTATCGTGCTGGGTCGGGCAGAAGCGTTTGCTTCTAAGAATAATGTGCTTTTATCAGCCGTAGACGGCATTGGTGTAGGGGCAGGATTTGGATTGGGTCTCGTCATCATTGGGTTTTTTAGAGAGTTCTTTGGAACCGGTACAATTGTATTAGGAAAAATCTTACCTTTAGGATTCAATGTTACCTTATTAGAAAACGCTGGACTTGATCAATATGCTTTTGGTGTTTTGGTTCAACCTCCAGGAGCGTTTCTAGTAATCGGTTTGATATTGGCTGTGATTGCCTCATATCAACAAAAAAAGAAAGGAGCTGCTAAAAAATGAATTTACTAGCTCTCTTGATTTCCTCCATGCTCGTTAATAACATTGTTTTAATGCAGTTCTTGGGATTGTGTTCGTTTTTTGGAATTTCAACAAAAATGAAATCCGTTGTTGGCATGAGTTTTGCTGTTATCGTGGTTACCGTGATTGCAGCGGCCATCACATATCCGATTTACTATTATTTGCTTGTACCGCTTAACATTCGTTACATCAATACGATTGCGTTTATCTTAGTGATTGCTTCACTGGTTCAATTGACTGAATTGGTGATTAAGAAATTCAGTAAAAGTCTTTATAAGGCGTTAGGTGTTTATCTTCCATTGATTGCCTCAAACTGTGCAGTCTTAGGGGTTGCATTAACGAACGTCGGCAAACCTCAAAATTATATGGAAGCGATGACCTATGCGTTTGGATCTGCTTTAGGTTATGCACTGATTATTGTTACATTCACTGCGATTAGAATGAGACTTGACACGGCAAATGTCCCCAAGGCATTCAAAGGATTGCCTATTGCCTTTGTCACAGCAAGCATTATGGCTCTGGCATTTTTAGGATTATCAGGTATCATATGACCCCGTTTTTCATTTTATTCGGCATATTGGTCGTATTGATATTTGGGTATGTTGGGGCCATGCAGTTAAATGCGAAAGTGGATATTCCAGAATCGTGCAAAGAAGCGTATTTGGAAGCACAAAATTGTGGAGCATGTGGAACAAAAAACAAAGGTGGATCATGTAATTTCCAAGATACACTTCAATTCCTAAAGGAGGTTAAATTAGATGATTGAAATACTTTATCCGTTTTTCGTTTTGGGTCTTTTAGGGATTGTTTTAGGTCTCATCTTGTCTTTAGCAAACCGGTATTTGCAAGTTCAGGAAGATCCAAGAATTGATGTTGTTGAAAAATTACTACCGGGTTATAATTGTGGCGCGTGTGGAACGCCTGGTTGTCGGGCTTTTGCAGAAGCCATCATCAGTGGAGATGCAAAGAATGTGAGCAAATGCAGACCAGGGAAACCTGATAAGCATTTTAATCCGATTTTGGAGTACCTCAAGGATCATCCAAATCCAGATGGATCCTCAGTCAACGTAAAACTATAACAAAGTAAAGGTCAAGGTGTTAACGGATGCGAAAGAGTTTTATTATTTTGGTTGTGCTGCAATTGGCATTTTTCCTTTTCGCATGCAAACCTGAGGAAGAAAACCACCAGTTTTCACAGACCTTTTATTACATGGACACATTCATCAGTGTAGGCGGAATGACTAAAAGTCAATCTCATGCTGATGAAATACTGAATCAAATTGACATCATTTTTGATAAATATCATCAGCTGGCCCATAATTTCGAGGGTCTCAACGAAACGTCTTCATTTTTAGAAAATGTATACACATTAAATCGAAAAATAGGGCAACGTGTAGAAATCGACTTAGAGCTTTATGCGATGCTTGTTGAAGCCGAAGCATATAAGAACTTGACAAACGGGTATTTTGATATCAGCATTGGAAAAATGGTAGATGCCTGGAAAGACTTTGTCCAAAGTGAAGATCATGAGAATCGACATCAATTGTTCGAGCAAATCACTGAGCGAGTCGATCAAATTGACATGACGGACTTTGATATTGTATTGGAAGAAGAAAATGGACGATATTACGTCACGTTGTTTGGCGAAGACATGAAAATTGATTTGGGGGCTCTCGCAAAAGGGTATGCCGCCCAAGTGGCAACCGATTATCTCATTGAAGAAGGGCTTGAGTATTATTTTGTTACAGCCGGGTCAAGTTCCATCATGCTTGGGTTGAAAGAAGATTCGGAGGATAACTTTTTCAGGGTTGGATTGGCCCATCCTGTCGATTTAAGTTTCCCAAGAGTAACGTATGGCCGTTTGTTTGCCAAAAACACAAGCGTCACCACCAGTGCGAATTATGAGCAATTCATGCTTCATGAAGATAAGCGTTATCACCATATTGTCTCTCCAATTACGCGAAGACCGATGCAGTATTATCACGCATTGACTCTAATCGGCCCTAATGCAGGATTTTTAGATGCCGTGGGAACAGCTTTATTTTCTATGAACGAAAAGGACCTTTTAGAGTGGATGGAACACAACAGGGAAATCTATCAACTGGAGATGGTCTATTTTCGTGAGGATGGAACCATTGGTCTTATGATGACGAATACCGTCTTTGAGGCTAGAAAACCATGATCGATTTGAAAAACCAGTCAAAAACAAGAAGAGATGTGGTTTTATTGATTGCTCTTTTCCTCTTAATCGGAGGAATTTATCTTGTTTTTCAAACATGGGTGTTTGGTGGAGAAGCAGCCAAAGCACATGTTTATTATGGAGGGTCCAATCAACCGATTGTAACCATTGATTTTATCAGAAGAACCGTGACTAAAAATTATAAACAAGAAGTACCCCAAGGGTACTCTCAAGACTATCCCATGATAGACTTGGATCAGAAAACCATCACATTACTTGGATTTTATTCGATTAACCAGGTTAGACAACCGGTTGTCATTCAATATGACTTTGACAAAAAAAGCGTTGTTGTGATAGAAGAAAAAAGTCCTTTTAACATTTGCAGCAGAGAGGGAGAATCAACAGGGAAACCCATTATATGCCTACCCAATCGCGTGAGAATTGAGTTTGAGGCCAAATCAGAGGATGACTTCATCGTATGAAATCCATTAAAAAAACACGAAAAATGGCTTTGTTAGCGAATTTTCTTGCCATTGCTATTGTTCTAAATATTGTTGAATCGTTTGTTCCCATTATTCCGGTTCCCGGGGCTAAACTGGGTCTTGCAAATATCGTCACATTGATTATTCTCTACATCTACTCTTTCAAAGAGGGGGTGGCTGTTACTTTGCTACGTGTCGGTTTTGTTTTTTTGCTCGGTAGAGCCAGTATCGCAACATTCATGATGAGCCTTTCCGGAGCCATGTTTGCCATTATAGCGATGGGTATTTTCAAGAAAACTAATTTTTTTGGCGTTTTAGGTATCAGCGTTTTAGGTTCGGTGTTTCATAGCATCGGACAGATTATCGCAGGAATCTTTGTCATAGGCAGTTCGGCCGTCGTCTTTTATTTGCCAATCATGCTTTTGGTGAGTGTTCCAGCAGGCGCTTTAACAGGTTTAATCGCAAAACGATTTCTAGTCATTTGGAAAACCACCCACAATGAGATTGAAATCATTGATTAAAATAGATTTTATACTTGCTTATTAAAATCATGAGTGATATAATTATCTCGCAAAACTTACTATGACTTTATTGTCATGGCGGAAGGAGAAGTCTTAATGAAACCAAAAATCCATCCTAAATTCAACGTTACAACTGTAAAATGTTCAACGTGTGGACAAGAACACGTCGTCGGAACGACATCCAATAGTTTCCGTATCGACACATGTTCCAATTGTCATCCGTTTTACACAGGTCAACAAACGTTTATTCAAGCGGCTGGACGTGTTGAAAAATTCAACAAACGTTATGGCGTGAATAAAGAAAAGTAATGATGAATAACGTGATGTATGTCACGTTTTTTATTAAAAATTAACAGTAAATAGGGGTGAACATATGTATCATACGTATAAAAACGGGTTCATTGAAGTGGTTTGCGGACCCATGTTTGCTGGAAAAACCGAAGAACTGATAAGACGCATTAAGCGACTCGAGTACGCCAAACAAAATGTTTTGGTGTTTAAACCGCGGATTGATAACCGCTATGCAACTGAGGAAATTGTCTCACATAATTTAAGCAAAAAGCCTTCGATTATTATCGATAAAAGCGTGGAGATATTGCCATATATTTCAAGCGATGTGGATGCAGTAGTCATCGATGAAGTGCAATTTATGGACGCAGACATCATTCAAATTGCAGAGGATTTAGCAGATCGCGGGTTGCGTGTCATATGTGGAGGTCTAGACAGCGATTTTAGAGGACTGCCTTTTGGACCCATGCCGGAGCTTCTTGCTCGCGCTGAGTTTGTCACGAAGTTGACAGCCATATGTGTAAAAAGTGGGTTACCTGCAACGCGAACGCAGCGCATTATTAATGGCAAGCCAGCCCATTTTAATGACCCTATTATACTGGTAGGAGCAAACGAATCTTATGAACCAAGATCGAGACACTATCATGAAGTTCCAGGAAAACCCAACATTAAGAAATAAATACATGCGTGCTGCCTTTAAGGAAGCCGAAAAGGCATTTGATAAGGATGAAGTTCCAGTAGGCGCTGTTGTAGTTTTTGAAGGGAAAATTATAGCAAAAGACCATAACAGAAGAGAAACCAAACAAGCCTTTCATGCGCATGCTGAGTTTCTAGCCATGCAGAAAGCTGCTAAAAAAATAGGCAGTTGGCGTCTTGAAGCATGCGATATCTATGTTACAATGGAGCCGTGCCCGATGTGTGCTGGAGCCATGATTCAATCAAGGGTTAGATCCATTCACTACGCAACGAAAGACCCTAAGTCAGGCGCACACACCAGCATTTTGGATTTATTCAATCACCCATTTAATCATCATGTCATCGTCACAAATGGAACCATGGAAAAAGAATGCCGTGAGTTGATTCAATCGTTTTTCCGAAAATTAAGAGATAAAAAATAAGTCCCCATCAAGCATCATCATTCAATAGTAGCTTGTGAACCTGGTCAGGTCTTGATTGAAGCAGCCATAAGCAGGTTTACTATGTGGATGATGATGCTTGATGGGGAGTTTAATTATGTAAAATGGTCAAGATTCATGAAGATGCGATGCATTAATGATATAATTAAACATTGAAGAAAGGAAGTTCTTTTTTAGAACACTAGGTATCGAATAATGAAACTAAATCCCAAAATATATGCTGCTTTGACCCAAGAACCGATTGAAAGACAAGAGGTTGAAGGAAGAATTGTTGAAATTCACTATATGAACGAAACACCTTATCTTTTCCAATTTGCTTCTAAGGGAAGATTTGCTGTTTGGACCTCAGATGGCATCAACTTTAAGGTTTTGATTGAAAAGAAATATCACGAAATGCTCGGTGATTTTTATAGTCCTGAAGTAAACGCAATTTGGCTGAGCTTCATGACGCGCGTCGGAGCCATTAATAGAAGCATGAGCAAATGGTTTACCTATCCACTTTTAGCGCTTTATTTGGTTATTGCCATAGTTGGAACCTTGTTTTTCCCGGGAAACACAACAGAAGTTCTTATAGCGTTAGTCGTAGTTATGATCTTGAGTCGATTCGCACAAGGCCGATTTTTTAACCGAAAAGTCATGCATGAAAACCGAAAAGCACAGGATCAAATTGCCGATTTATTAGGGGAAGATAAATACGCAGCAATCGTTAAGGCTCAGCAAGAACACATTAACGAATACTTCAAGTTCGAAGAGGAAAATCAAATTAAACCTGAAGAGACGAATCAAAAAGACATGAACGAGGAAACAGATGATGAACCAAAAGATCGTTAACGCTATCCGTTTTTTGGGGGTTGATGCCATCAATAAAGCGAATAGTGGACACCCCGGAATTGTTTTGGGGGCAGCTCCTATGGTGTATCAACTTTTCAGCGAACATATGAACATTCATGTAACAAAAAAAGATTGGTTTAATCGCGATCGCTTTGTTTTATCAGCCGGGCACGGTTCTATGTTGCTTTATGCCATCAACCATCTTGTTGGCTATAATGTGTCTCTTGATGATATTAAGAATTTTAGACAAATAGGAAATACCCCAGGTCATCCTGAATTTGGACACACAGATGGCGTTGAAACCACATCAGGACCATTGGGACAAGGACTATCAAATGCAGTAGGGATGGCAATGGCTGAATCACATTTGGCCGCTCGATTCAACAAACAAGGGTTTAATATAGTGGATCACTACACTTACGTGATTTGTGGGGATGGCGATTTGCAAGAAGGAGTTGCGATGGAAGCCATGAGTTTAGCAGGCCATTTGGGTCTTCATAAACTCGTTGTTTTGTTTGACTCTAACGATATTCAGTTAGATGGAGAAGTGTCTTTGGCCTATAGCGAAAACCATCGTCAGAGATTCCAATCCATAGGATGGAATTACCTTTTGGTTGAAGACGGGAACGATTTATTGGCTATCAATCAAGCGATTAATCTAGCCAAAAACCAAACAGAAAAACCCTCAATAATCGAAATAAAAACCGTAATCGGTTACGGCTCTCATGATGCTGGAACCAGCAAAGTTCATGGCTCTCCTCTTGGCTTTGAAAATACTGAAACATTAAGAGAAAAACTCGAGTGGAAACATAATCCGTTTGAAATCCCAAACGATGTGTATGAAGCATTTAGGCATAAAGTGCAATCGAGGGGAAAAAAAGCTTACAGAAAGTGGAATCAACTTGTTAAAGAGTATCAAGAAGCGTATCCTAAGGATGCAGATTTATTGAATCAATTTGTGTCAAATAAGACCATTTTTCCAATGAGCGAACTCATTCAAGCCTTAGATTCGAAAGCTGATGCAACACGAAACATGAGTGGAAAAATCATTCATCATTTATCGAGCGTCAACTTAAACCTCATCGGCGGTTCTGCCGACTTAACGTCTTCAACCAAAGCGAAAGGTTTGGATGGACACTTTAGTCAAAAACATCGACTAGGTCGAAACATAAATTTTGGTGTTAGAGAACACGCGATGGCAGCGATTGCAAACGGAATGATGCTCCATGGAGGGCTTAAGGTTTTTGTAGGGGGATTCTTTGTCTTCAGCGATTACATGAAACCTTCAATTCGGTTATCAGCACTGATGAGTATTCCTACAATTTATGTCTTTACACACGACAGTATTGCTGTGGGTGAAGACGGTCCAACGCATCAACCCGTAGAGCAGTTAGCTGGTTTAAGAGCTATTCCTAACTTAAATGTCATTCGACCAGCGGATGCTAACGAGACAATAGCCGCTTGGAAAATCGCGATTGAATCAACAAAAACACCTACGGTTATTGTTTTAACACGACAAAACATAACCAATCAAACAACAACATCTATTGATCAAGTTGCCCAAGGTGCATACATCGTTTCAAAGGAGAAAGAGCGATTAGATGGCATTATCATCACATCTGGATCTGAAATGGATTTGGTCATGAAAGCGAAAGACTTATTGGAACAAAAGGGCAAAAATATTCGCATTGTTAGCATGCCTTCAGCATCTATGTTTGAAAGGATGACAAAAAAGTATCAAAATCAGATTTTACCGAAATCGATGAGAAATAAAACAGTAGCAATTGAAATGGCTAGCCCTCAATCTTGGTATAAGTACACACCAAACGTTTATGGAATAGAGTCCTTTGGTTTAAGTGCGCCTGCACATGTTGTCATGGAACACTTTGGATTTACACCTGAACAATTCGCTACATATTGCATGAAAAAATTTTAAGACGAGAGTTGAATATCATGTATGATGGAATCGTGGTTGGTGGTGGCCATGCTGGAGTAGAGGCCGCACTCGCCATGGCTAAAATGAATAAAAAAACACTATTAATTACCGGTAACCTTAGCAAGGTTGCCTCTTTACCATGTAATCCTTCCATTGGCGGTCCAGCCAAAGGAATTGTCGTTCGAGAAATCGATGCTTTAGGAGGATTAATGGGTAAAAGCGCTGATCAAGGGCAAATTCAAGTCAAAATGTTAAACGCCTCAAAAGGTCCTGCCGTCAGAGCCCTTAGGGCACAAATCGATAAATTGAAATACCCGAAAATCGTGTTGGGTGTGCTAAAACAAACCAAAAATTTAACATTGATTGAAGGGTTAGTAGAACGATTGATAATTGAAGATCAAAACGTCGTCGGTGTTCAATTAAGTGATGGGGTTAAAATTCAATCGAAAACCGTTATATTAACCACAGGAACTTACCTCAATAGCGCCGTCTTAATAGGAAAAGAAAAAACAACCGAGGGTCCGTCTGGTGAGCCAACAACATTTGGGATTTCAAGACAGCTGAGAGAATTAGGTTTTGATGTGGTGAGACTTAAAACAGGGACGCCTCCTAGAGTGGATCGCAGCAGCATTGATTTTTCAAAAATGGCTATCCAACCTGGAGATTTTGATCAACGCTACACGTTCAGCCACGATGAGATCTTTTATGAGGAAAATCCAAATGAACCGTGCTATTTGACACACACGGCGAATAAAACTCATCAGATAATCCAGGTTAACCTTCATTTGTCAGCCATGTTTGGAGGTGTCATTGAAGGAGTTGGTCCCAGATATTGCCCCTCTATAGAAGACAAAGTCACACGGTTTTCTGATAAAGAACGACATCAAATTTTTATTGAACCTGAAAGCATGGAACTCAATGAAATGTACATTCAAGGGTTTTCCACATCGCTTCCAAGGGATGTCCAAGAAGCCATGATAAAAACCATACCTGGTTTAGAGAATGCAAAAATTGTTCGATACGCTTATGCGATTGAATACGATGCAATCAACCCAGTACAACTAAGACAAAGCCTTGAAACTAAACGAATAAAAGGTCTGTTTTGTGCAGGACAAATCAATGGGACGAGCGGTTACGAAGAAGCCGCTGGACAAGGCATTATGGCAGGTATCAATGCTGCTTTAAAGTTGGACAACAAAGAACCGTTTGTTCTAAAAAGACACGAAGCATACATTGGTGTTTTAATTGATGATTTAGTGACTAAAGGGACACTAGAACCTTATCGGCTATTGACATCGAGAGCTGAACATAGACTTCTTTTGCGACATGACAATGCTGATTTGAGATTAAGAGAATACGGAAGACAATTGGGACTAATCGATGAGTCGGAGTATGCAAGATATGAGGCTCGAAAAGCGAAGTTTGATCAATTATTTGATAAGGCAGTTAATTTCAAGATCGTGCCTAATGAACAAAATAACACGTATTTGAAATCACGCAATTCTGCTGTAATCTATGAAACAATAACCCTTATCGATTTGCTAAAGAGACCTGAAATAGACAAACAAGATATCTCTTATTTTTTAGGTGAAGAGTTGGACAAACGAGCGGTTGAACAGCTGGAAATACAAGCAAAATATGAGGGCTATATCCAAAAAGCGATACGAGAAGCAGAAAAGGTTGCACGTTTGGATGATAAACTGATTCCGGATTACATTAATTACTCAGATATTAAGAATATATCGTCAGAGGCTAGAGAGAAGTTACATAAGGTGCGTCCTAAAACGCTTGGCCAAGCGTCGCGTATATCTGGTGTTAATCCAGCAGATATATCCATTTTGATGATCTATTTGGAATCAGGAGCATTCCGACATGAACTTTAAAGATGATGTATTAAAGACACTGGATATTCATTTAAGTAGTTTACAACTCGAGCAATTTCATCAATATTTTGAGTTTTTGGTAAAATATAATCAATCCGTGAATTTGACAAGTATCACTGACCAAGAAGAAGTGTACTATAAGCACTTCTTTGATTCTCTTTCATTAACAAAATGCGTCGATTTAAGCCAAGTTATAACCCTGTGTGATATGGGAGCTGGAGCAGGATTTCCAAGTATTCCTGTCAAAATAGCGTTTCCGCATCTTCAAATTACCATCGTTGACTCCTTAAATAAAAGAATTCTTTTCCTTAATGAGTTGCTTCAACGTTTGGGCCTGGATTGTGTTCGAACCGTTCATGATCGAATCGAAAATTTTGGAAAGAAAAATGTGAACCAATTTGATTTAGTAACTGCAAGAGCGCTTGGACCACTGCCTCTTATTCTTGAGATGGGGCTACCGATAACAAGAATTGATGGGCATTTTATAGCATTTAAAGCAACCAGTTATCAAAAAGAATTAGAAACAGCACACAGTGCATTGAATAATTTAGCCGGATCGATTGAAAACGTGACGACGTTAGAACTCCCAAAGGACTACGGGTTTCGTGCGTTGATTCGAGTGAAAAAAAACAGACATGTTTCAGGATATCCTAGAACCTATGCACTAATGCTTAAAAAGCCGCTATAATAAAGTGAGGGAGTAGATCAATTATGGGAAAAATCATTGCTGTATCAAACCAAAAGGGTGGAGTTGGAAAAACAACAACAAGTGTTAATTTGGCAGCAGCCCTTGCAGAAGCAGGTAAATCGGTTCTAGTTATCGATTTTGATCCTCAAGCAAGTACAACCACCAGTTTTGGAATTAATAGAAACATGCTTTATTCAACCATTTTTGATGTTCTTCTGGAACGAAAAAAAATCGAAGAAACGATTATTCACTTGCCGGAAATGAATGTTGACGTCATTCCCTCAACGATTGAACTGGCACATATCGAGATAAAGATTGAGGCAGAGGATAGAGAGTATGTTTTAAGTCAAAAAATCAATAAAATAGCCGATCGGTACGATTATATTATTATTGATTGTCCACCTTCATTGGGGCTACTTACAGTATCTGCACTCTACGCCTCTAACTCGGTATTGATACCAGTACAATGTCAGTTTTTAGCTATTGATGGATTAACTCAGTTGTTAAATACGATCCGGATTGTTCAAAAGAACCTAAAAGTTAACAACAGAATGCTGCACATTGAGGGGGTTCTTCTAACAATGCTCGACAAACGGACAAAAGCTGGATGGGAAATAGTTCATGAAATCAAAGATTATTTCAAAGAAGGAGTTTTCGATACGATTATTACCAGCAATGTTGCAGCACAAGTTGCTCCCACTTATGGTATCCCAGTCATACGATATGCACCAAAATCACCAGCGGCCAAACTATACAAATCTTTAGCTAAGGAGATTATTGTGAACAATGAAAAACGAAAGTAAAGGAAGAACACTAAAGGATTTGATAGCCGAGCATCAAGTTGATCTTGTTTCTGAGGGTGAGGTTATCGAAGATATTGATTTGCTTGAGATTAAGCCGAACCCTTATCAGCCTAGAAGGGTGTTTGATGAGGAGAAAATTAATGAACTCGCAGAGTCAATTAAAGAGTATGGGATTTTCCAACCAGTTATTCTAAAAAAAGTCAAACAGGGTTATTTCATTGTTTCAGGAGAAAGAAGATACCGTGCAGCACAAAAACTAGGATTCCGAACTATTCCTTCTATTGTTCGTCAATATGAGGAATCTAAGGTTGCAGAAATCGCTTTATCTGAAAACCTGCAAAGAGAAAATTTAACACCGATTGAAGAAGCAGAAGCCTATCGCAACATCTTGAATAATTTGCAGATCACACAAAATGAGTTGGCAAAAAAAATAGGAAAAAGCAGATCACATGTAACCAATATGCTTGGGTTATTGAATCTCCCTAACATCGTCCAATCCTATATACTATCTGGTCAAATTAGCATGGGTCATGCTCGCGTATTAAGCAAACTTCAAGACGATCAAAAAGTGGTGAAACTAGCCAAATTAATTATTGAAAAAGACTTAAGCGTTAGACATATAGAACATTTGGCCACAAAAGAAGACAGGATCAAGAAGATAGAGCGCGTTAAAGTCAGTCCATTTAGAGATAAAGAAAATTCACTTTCAGCTGTTTTCGGAACAAAGGTCAAAATTGATCAAAAGAAAATCGTCATACACATTGATGATCAAAACATGAATGATGTTATTGAGAGATTGCTAAAAAAATGAAATACTCACTCGGCGATATTGTCGTAACTCGAAAAGCACATGTTTGTGGATCCAACAAATGGGAAATCACTCGAATGGGAGCAGATATCAAAGCCAAATGTATCAAATGCGGCCGAGAAATCATTGTTTTTAAAGCGGTTTTTGACAAAAAAGTCAAGTCGATCGAATGCAAGAACACAGATGTTGAAAATCAGAATATATGAGGCAGTCAAGCCAATTCTGATTTTTTTTATGAGACTTCCAATATGGAAGAGGCTGTAATTTTATAAAAAACCAAAAAAGATATTAAAGATGTTGCATTTTTTAAAATGATACGATAGAATATAAAAGCAAGCCCAAAAGTGGAGGGGTAGCGAAGTGGCTAAACGCGGCAGACTGTAAATCTGTTCCCTCAGGGTTCGGCAGTTCGAATCTGTCCCCCTCCACCATTATTTTTTTAGAAGCGATGCACAAAAATGATTATTAATGACTCATTATGAAACCTTGACAAACGAAAAAACTCAGTAAACATATTGACAAGGTTATTTTATAATGATAGAATTATTAAGCACGCCCAAGAGGCGAGGCAAATAAGGTCTTTGAAAACTGACTGATGATGAGTGTAAAGAATACTTAAAGTAAGAAGAGCTAAACAAACTAAAACATAAAAAAGTTATTTAGATTTTGATACTTGATCAGGATGAACTCTTGCTTCTTGCATAATACATGCAAGTCGAAAGCACTAGTTTACTAGTGAGTGTCGAACGGGTGAGTAACACGTAGGTAACCTGCCCTTAAGACGAGGATAACAATTTGAAACGATGTCTAAGACTGGATAGGAACATTAGAGGCATCTTTGATGTTTTAAAAGAC
>WPCG01079781.1_pt1 | contig 146034 bp, 126 predicted proteins | sample 5403311 | NCBI WGS metagenome assembly WPCG01 (sample SAMN12869467, study PRJNA574797) | sludge metagenome | isolation source: wastewater treatment of Control | place: China:Beijing | collected 2019-05-17 | reverse complement strand
CCTACGGACCGCCAGTTCGCCTCCGGTTGCTTCCCACCCCGCCTCGCGACGACGCAGTTACCTTTGGCTACGGGGCTATGGCTTACCCCGGAGCGGACTTGCACCGCACTGTGTGCACGCCTTCACGGGCGCACTGGGAGGGCGGCTCTGCCGCGCGAATGGCGCCGAAGGCGCCCTGGTGGTGTCCGCTGAGTTTGGCCTTTACCGCCGGGAGGCCTGCGGCCTCCAATCGCCCGGGGAACCCGGCCTCCCACAATCAACCCAGCCTCCTAATACTCACTACCGAACTGGTTCACGCGCGCATCCCCGCCCGGCGGGCCCGGGCGGCGTGGAGCTTCTTGTAGCTCTCGATCAGGCGCTGATGCTTCTCCAGCCCCTCCAGGGCCATGCTGGTAGGCGTCAGACCGTGGAAACGCACCCTGCCCAGCACCGAGCCGATCACCGCCTCGATGGTGGCCTCGCCGAACATGCGACCGAGGTTGTGGCGGAAGTCGTCGAGCTCGAGCTCCTCGTCCAGCACGACCTCCAGCACCGCCTGCACCGCGCGGTAGAAGAGGTTGCGCTCGACGGTGTTGTCGTTGAACTGCAGGAACATCTCGACCCGCTCCAGGGCCTCCTCCTGCTGGCCAAGCGCCAGGTTGATCAAGAGCTTCAGCTCGAGGATGGTCAGCTGACCCCAATCGGTGTTCTCGTCGAACTCGATGCCGATCAGGGTGATGATGTCCATGTGCGCGTCGAGCTGGCTCTCCTCCAGGCGCTCGAGCAGATCGGCCAGCTCGTCATCGCTCAGGCGGTGCAGGTTGAGGATATCCTCGCGGTACTGCAGCGCCACGTTGGTGTTGTCCCAGACGAGATCCTCCACCGGGTAGACCTCGGAGAAGCCGGGCACCAGGATCCGGCAGGTGGGCGCGCCGAGTTCGTCCCGCTCGGCCACGTAGGCTTCGAGGCCCAGCTCCTCGAGGATGCCGAAGAGGGTCGCCGCCTCCTCCTCGTTGCTCCTGGCACCGCTGGCGGAGAAGTCCCAGTCGCAGAACTCGAGGTCCGAGCGGGCGCTGAAGAAACGCCAGGAGATCACCCCGGAGGAGTCGATGAAGTGCTCCACATAGTTGTTGGGCTCGGTGACCGCCATGGAGTTGAAGGTGGGCGGCAGGAAGTCGTTGAAGCCCTCGATGCTGCGCCCCTGCAAGAGCTCGGTGAAGGTGCGCTCCAGGGCCACGTGGAAGCTGGGGTGGGCGCCGAAGGAGGCGAAGACGCCGCCAGTCTTGGGGTTCATCAGGGTGACGCACATCACCGGGAACTGGCCGCCCAGCGAGGCATCCTTGACCAGCACCGGGTAGCCCTGGGCCTCCAGCGCCGCGATGCCCTCGACGATCTCCGGGTAGCGCGCCAGTACCTCCGCCGGCACGTCGGGCAGCGCCAGCTCCTCCTCGATGATCTGGCGCTTCACCGCCCGCTCGAAGATCTCGGAAAGGCACTGCACCTGGGCCTCGGCCAGGGTATTCCCCGCGCTCATGCCGTTGCTGAGGTAGAGGTTCTCGATCAGGTTCGAGGGGAAGTAGACCGTCTCGCCGTCGGAGTGGCGCACGAAGGGCAGCGAGACGATGCCGCGATCGGCCCGGCCGGAGTTGGTGTCGATCAGGTGGGAGCCGCGCAGCTCCCCCTCCGGGTCGTAGATCTCCCGAGTGTACTCATCGAGGATCTCCGCCGGCAGCTCGTCGTTGGGGCCTGGCTGGAACCACTTCTCGTCGGGGTAGTGGACGAACCCGGCGTCGGCGATCTCCTCGCCGAAGAACTGGTCGTTGTAGAAGAAGTTGAAGTTGGTGCGCTCGATAAACTCGCCCAGGGCCGAGCAGAGGGCGCTCTCCTTGGTGGCGCCCTTGCCGTTGGTGAAACACATCGGCGAGGCGGCATCGCGGATATGCAGCGACCAGACGTGGGGCACGATGTTGCGCCAGGAGGCGATCTCGATCTTCATGCCGAGCTCGGCGAGGATGCCGGTCATGTTGGCGATGGTCTGCTCAAGCGGCAGGTCCTTGCCCTCGATCCAGGTGTAGTCGTCACCGTCCGGCTGGCCCATCAGCAGCGCCTGGGCGTCCTCGTCGATGTTCTCCACCACCTCGAGCTGGAACTCGGGGCCTTCCTGCACCACCTTCTTCACGGTGCAGCGGTCGATGGATCGCAGGATGCCCTGGCGGTCCGTGTCGGAGATATCCTCGGGCAGCTCGATCTGGATGCGGAAGATCTGCTTGTAGCGGTTCTCCGGGTCGACGATGTTGTTCTGGGACAGCCGGATGTTCTCGGTAGGGATGTCCCGGGCGTTGCAGTAGACCTTCACGAAGTAGGCCGCACACATCGCCGAGGAGGCCAGGAAGTAGTCGAAGGGCCCCGGCGCCGAGCCGTCGCCCTTGTAGCGGATGGGCTGGTCGGAGATGACCGTGAAGTCGTCGAACTTGGCCTCCAGGCGGAGGTTGTCGAGATAGTTGACCTTGATTTCCATGGGGCACCGGGGCAAGCGTTGGGCGTGGGCGAACGAAACCGTCCATTATCCCGATTTCGGAGGGTGCTGTCTGCCCGCTTCCGCGCCCTCTCTGGGCATAGCGATGCCGCATCGACGCCGCGACGGTGCAGGGCTTGACATTGCCATGCCGATATAACCAAATATCAATCTCATATGTTAATGAGAAATATTTGCAATGAAAGGACGTATTGCCGTCAGCGCGCTGTCGCTGGCTATCGCTCAGACCACCTGGGCTGATGCCCCCCGCACATCTCAGGACGCAGCGCTTCCCGTCATCAAGGTAACCGGCACACGCACCTCGGATATCAGCAGCGAGGCGCTCACACGCCGACAGGCTACCAGCATGCGGGACATCTTTGCCCTGGAGCCCAGCGTAGACGTAGGAGGCGGTGCGACCAACGCTCGTCGTCTCTACCTGAACGGTATCGAAGCCACCAACCTGAACATCAGCATCGATGGCGCCCGGCAGGGCCGCAATCTGTTCCAGCATCGTGGCAATCTGACAGGGCTTGACCCCGCGCTCCTCAAGCGAGTCGAGATCGATACCGCTGCCGGGCAACAGGGGCCCGGCGCCCTGGGTGGGTCAGTTCGCTTCGAGACCCTGGACGCTCAGGACCTGCTGGATGCACCCGGCGCGGGTGCGAGAGTCCGACTCGGCTATGGCAGCGCCGATCGCTCCGAGCAGGGTGGCCTGACGGCCTATGCGCGAGCCGGAGAGCACCTTGGCTTCCTGGCGCACGTGTCGGCCGCCAATCGCGATGACTACCGCACCGGCAGCGGCACCCGCGTATCGCGTTCTGCCAGCGATGACCGCGACTACCTGATCAAGCTCAGCCTGCTTGATCTCGAGGGGCATGATGTGCGCTTCAGCGCCAACCGCCACGACAGCTCGGGCATCTATGCGCGCGGCAGCCACGGCAGCGATGCCGGCTATCTGCCGGACCCGCCTCCCACATCCGGCCCGTCCGTACCGCGCCAACAGAAAACCGTCAGGGAAAGCTATGCGCTGAACCACCGCTATCGTCACGATAGCCCCTGGATAGACTGGCGAGCCAGCGCCTACCTGAACGACCATACGCTTTCCTACCCTGCGGACCCCATTCAGCCGCTGGATACCAGGGAGCATGGCGCAGCACTCAGCAATACCTTTACAGCCGAGCTGGGTACCGTGTACGCCACCACTACCTTGGGCGGCGACTACTTCGAGGAAAAGGGCACGACCCGCCAGCTGATGCGCCCGGAGGTAGGTCTGACCGGCGATAGCCTCAGTACTCGCAGCGAAAACCTAGGCCTCTACGTCCAGCAGCAGCTGGAGTGGGGGCCCGTGGGGCTATCGGCGGGCTACCGGCTCGACGACTACCAAAGCGAGTTTGGGCCCATCGAGCTATCCGGCACTCGGGGTTCGCCCAATGCCAGGGTCGACTACGACCTGACCGAGCAGTGGTCGCTGTTCGCTGGCTACCGCGAAGCCAGCCGCGCTGCGGGTACCATTCCGATCGGCTGGCTGGGAAGGCTGCATGGAGAGACAGAGCAGCTGGGCGGCCCCCTTCGAGAAGAGCGCTCACGGCAGAAGGAGGCAGGGGTCGCCTATCAGCAAGTTAGCGCCATCACACCGGGTGACCTCCTGACGGCTAGCGTGACCTACTTCGAAACCGACCTGAGTGGGCTTATCGAAATACCGGGAAGCGGCGGCATGCCAGCCGCCTGGATACGCAATGCCGACACGATCACGGTCGAGGGCTGGCGCGCCAGCCTGCAGTGGCAGCTCGACCGTATCTCCACTCAGCTGGGCCTGCAGCATCGCAGCGTCGAGCGCAACGGAGAGGCGCTGGGCATCGTGAGGCGCGGCGCAGCAGACAGCGGCGACCAGGTCATGTGGGACACGCGCTGGCAGGCAACGCCGGAATGGCAGCTCGGCTATACGCTGAACGCCGTGAGCAGGCTCAAGGATGTACCCCAGGGCCAACCTCAGCGACCGGGCTATGCCGTGCATGGCGCACAGCTTGCCTACCAGCCTCAGGCCGTGGCGGGGCTGGAGGTTAACCTGGCCATCCACAACCTGCTGGACAAGCAGTATGCGGACCAGACCAGCCTGTATAGCAGCCTGACCGGCGTTGTGGAGGAACCCGGCCGCGATATTCGACTCTCCGCGACCTATGCCTTCTAGACGGCAACCTGGGCGCGATGAACCCAGTACAGAGGAAGTGAATAATCCATAACGCCTCCTCCTGCCCGGAGCCACTCCAACAACAATACGACTCTAGGTCCTTGACTATCACCCTTGACAGCCTGTTGCACTACCGAAAATATGATACGAAGACAATGGCTGCCACGATAAAGGCCACAATATTGAAAACGATCTTGATCCCACCGGCATCCCACACTGTGGAATCCTCAAGCCTGGCGTCGGGCGTGTCGGCAATTTCCGACTCCACGACACGCCGGCTACGCTCGACCTTCTCCATATCTGTCGTTTTCACCACCCGTTTCACGATAGCGGGCTCGGCGCTCACGACATGAATGGTGTACTTGTAGCGCGATGTCCAGGCCTCACCGGTGCGCTGATCACGTTGCAAGTTGACGATGGCATTGCAGCCGGCTTCACGCGCCTTGCTTTTCAGCATCGCTATGGCGGTATTTGGATCTCTATCCTCGACACACACCCTCGCCAATTTGTGGACGACACGGTTTCCCCGGCCACAGGCATCAGATTTACTGACGATAATCTCTCCTTCCCGGATGTCCTCAAAGGCTTCGACCGCCTCACCCTTGACTTCGACGTTTTCAGCCGCCATGCCCTTGGGCGTGGGCTTCTCATCGAAGGACACGACGCAACCTGATGAGATGCGCCCTTTCGAATCAGGCAACACCTTGGAGATATGGAAGAAGAAGGACTGTCCATCCTCGCCGCGAATGAACCCGTACGACTTTTGCGAAGAATACGATTTCACTATCCCTGTCGGCACCTTGCGCTCCAAATCAACTTCTTGATTAAAATATATACTTGACCGTGGCTATGCTCCCGGCGGCACCTGCCACGAAGCTGCCCTGCGCGACCTCTACGCCAGGCAGTGTTGAACGAAAGGCCTGTCAGAACCACTCGCTCACCTTCCCGTAGCCAAAGACAAGCGTAAGCTTGCTGGCGCAGGTGGGTCTGGCGTAAAGCAGCGTCTACCGCGACACCCTTGCCAGCCCTCACGCCCCTCACGGTGAACGGCTCGCACTACACCACCGGGGCAAACAGCAGAGCCAGGTCCTCTTCATCAAACAGAGGACCTTCTCCGCGGCGTTCGCCACCGCCCTCGAGGATCGAGGCGGCAAGATCCGCCTTGCGCGCCTGCAGGTCGAGGATGCGCTCTTCCACGGTGCCGGCGCATACCAGCTTGTAGACGAAAACCGGATTCTGTTGGCCCATGCGGTGAGCGCGACCGGTCGCCTGGGCCTCCACCGCCGGATTCCACCAGGGGTCGTAGTGGATCACGGTATCCGCGGCGGTGAGATTCAGGCCCGTGCCGCCGGCCTTGAGGCTAATGAGAAACACCGGGATCTCGCCCTGCTGGAACAGCGCCACGCGCTGGGTGCGGGTCTTCCCCGGGGTGTCGCCGGTCAGCGTCGTGAATGGAATGCCGCCCTTCTCCAGGGCGTCACCGATCAGGGCCAGCATCTCGGTGAACTGGGAGAAGATCAGAATACGACGCCCCTCCTCCACCAGCGGCGGCACCAGTTCACAGAGCTGCTCCAGCTTGGCCGAGCGCCGCGTCTTGCGCACGCTTTCCAGCTTGACCAGCCGTGGATCGCAACACACCTGGCGCAGCTTGAGCAGCGCGTCGAGCATGACGATGCCGGAGCCCGCCAGGCCGCGTTCGGCCACGGCCTGCTGGACCCGCTGATGCTGGGCCAGGCGCAGGCTCTCGTAAAGCTCGCGCTGGGCACCGCTCAGGGTGACCTCGCGCCGGGTCTCGGTCTTCTCCGGCAGTTCGGCAAGCACCTGCTGCTTGGTCCGGCGCAGCATCAGCGGGGCGATGCGCCGTGAGAGCCGCTGACGCAGCGCCACATCGCCATCCTTTTCGATAGGCGTGCGAAAGCGCTGCCCGAACCACTGCTGGCTGCCCAGGGCGCCCGGCGCCACGGCGTCGAGCTGGGCCCAGAGCTCACCCAGGTGATTCTCCAGGGGGGTGCCGGTCATGGCGATGGCACGGCCAACGTTCAGCTCGCGCACCGCCCGGGCAGTCTTGCTGGCGGCGTTCTTGATCGCCTGAGCCTCGTCCAGCACCAGCAGGCCGAAGTCTTGCTCGCGCAGGCGGTCGAGATCACGGATGAGCAGCGCATAGGTGGTCACCGCCAGATCGGCACCGGGCAGCGCTTCTTCAAACTGGCGCTCGCGCTGAGCCTTGCCCCCCTGCAGCGCTACCGCCTTGAGCTGCGGAGCGAAGCGCTCGGCCTCGGCGCACCAGTTGCCCACCAGGCTGGTGGGCGCCACCACCAGGGTCGGGCGAGTCAGCGCTCCGCGGGCACGCTCATCCAGCACGTGGGCCAGTACCTGGACGGTCTTGCCCAGCCCCATGTCGTCGGCCAGGATGCCGCCGGTGCCGAGCTCGGAGAGAAAGCGCATCCAGGCGATGCCGTGCGCCTGGTAGTCGCGCAGCTCGCCGGCAAAACCGGGGGGTGCCGGCAGGCTGGCGGGCAGCTTGCGCAAACGCGAGGCCAGGGCGGTCACGTCTTCGCGCCCGGCCCAGCGCTCATGCTCGGCCAGGGGGGCCACTTTCTCGGCGGCGGTCAGCGGCAGGCGCACGGCTGATTCGGGGTCATTCTCGTCGTTCAGCCAGTCGAGGATGGGCGCCATCAGCGCTCGCAGGCGCGCAAGGGGCAGTATCAGGCGGCGGTCATCCGGCAGATGCAGCGTCCAACTGGCGTTCTCGTCTTCATCCGCGGCGGGGTCCAACGGGAAGGCCGGGTCCCGGAACAGGCGGCGCAGGATCGGCAGCAGATTGAGACGCTCACCATCCACCTCGATATCCAGCGCCAGATCGAACCAGCCATTGCCAGCCGGCTCCAGCTCGCCGTACCAGTCGTCCGGCTCCACATAGGTGGGTTCATCGGGAAAGTCGTCGTCAAACTCGATCAGGCATCCGGCCTCGCGCAGCCGGGTGATCATCTCCCACCACGCATCGGGACCGGCGAGATGGGTCGCCCACTCGGCGGCGCTGCCGGGCGGGGTGGCGTCAAGAGGAAGCAGCAGCGTCCAGTCGGGCAGGTCAACATGGGCAGGTACCGCCTCGATCTGCCGCAGGCGCTCCAGCGTCATCATCCCGGAAGGCAGCGAGCGTACCAGTTCCAGTTCAGCCTCCGGGTCGCGCATCACGATCAGACGCTGGCCGTCGCGGAAGGCCCGGATGCTTTTGCCCTCCTCCGGTGGCACGTCAATACCGTCATAGTTGAAGCCCACCACGGCAGCCCCCACCTCGATCCAGCGCGGCACCGTGACGCCGTCGCGGTAACCCAGCTGGCCGGTGGCGACGCACATGGTGACCTTGAGCCGTGGCGTCACACCCTCCAGGGTGCGCTCTTCCACCGTGTGAGGAGCCGGCAGCCGCTCAGAAAGGCCCGGCGCCTGCTGCAGGCGCTCGGCAAGCCAGCCGGTCATCTCCGGGGGAAGCGGCGGCGCGCGGCGCAGGCGCATCAACAGATCGGGATCGCCTTCCAGCCGCCCGAAGCGGCCCTGGCGATCGTCCAGGTAGCAGAGCGCATCGCCAGCGCGCACGATCACGGCCTCATCCGAGATCAACGCCACCGGGTCGGTATCCGCACGCAGATGCTGGTAGCCATCGGCATCGGGTTCCCAAGCCAGGGTCAGCCGGCAGGCCGGCCCGGGGGCCAGCATGGCGCCGGTCTGCTTGGGGTGAAAAAGCAGCGGCGGTGCGTCGCTCTCCAGCAGCGACCACAGCGCGCGCGCCTGGTAGGCGTGGGAGACCGAGCTCCAATACTGCTCCTGGCCCGAGCCGGATAGTTGGCGGCGCTGCTCGCCAAGCATCAGCAGCTCCACGGCCTCTTCCTGGTCCGCTGAAAGCCCTTGTGGCGGCATGGGCGTCAGGCCGCCTCCACGTCTGACCATGATGGGACGCGGCTTGACCCAGCCATTGCTCCGGGTACGCTGCTTGGTGGGGCGCACCCACACCGGCGATACCTGGAGAGTGGGCGCACGCGGGTTGGCATCGACGTCCAGAAACAGCGCCAGCCGGTAGTCTTCGTCCAGCGCTTCCACGTAGCGCCTGCCCTCAAGAGGCGACTGTAGCTCGGCCAGCCAGGATTCCCAGCGCTGCTCCAGCAGCGACGCTTCATCCCGATGCGGAATACCATCGGCTTCCAGGTCGTCGATAAAGCTCTGGATGACCGCCACCGCGTGCTTGCACTGCTGCCCTACAGGGCAGCTGCAATCGCTGACCACGCCCATGCCGGGATGATCAGGGTCCACGGCCAGATTGGTCACATAGCGGCTGCGCCCACTGCCCTTTACCTGGGCACGCAGCACCAGCATTCCAGCCTCAAGCACCGGGTGGATGCCGGCTTGCACACGGCCCTCCCGCGCATAGACCACCCCGCGAGCCAGAGAGCGTGAATCAAAGCTGCGCTGCCACTGGATATCTGCCAGGGTATGGTAAAGCGCCAGAGCGGCGGTGGCATGATGGGCATCCGGCACAACGGCTCCTTATCGTGTGAAGGCCAGGCCGCTATTGGAGCGAAACTCGATGAAGAACACAACGTTGGCCAAGCGCCGGAGGCTGCGCATGACACGCTTGATCGACTTTCGGGATGCCGGCGAGGCCAACCGCTGGCGCGCCATCAACGACGCCGTGATGGGCGGCGTCTCTCGCGGCGGCCTGACCGTTGAGGACGGCACTGGCGTCTTCAGCGGCGAGACCTCGCTTGAGAACAACGGCGGCTTCGCCTCGGTGCGCCGCGACCCCGAGGCCTTCAATCTCGCCCGTCAGGCGGGCATAGCGCTGCGGGTGCGAGGCGATGGGCGCACCTACCAGCTGCGCCTCTATACCGACCAGCTGCCACGGGGTGCCGCCTATCGGGCCGAGTTCCAGCCCACCGCCGACCAGTGGCAGCGCATCACCCTGCCCTGGCACGCCTTCGAGCCGATGTTCAGGGGCCGGCGACTCGGCGAGGTTGCGCCCCTCGACCCGGCGCGAATCGACCAGGTCGGGCTGATGATCGTCGACCGCCAGGCCGGCCCCTTCCGCCTGGAGCTGGCGTGGCTCGATGCGCCCTGAGGGGTGCCTTGCCGGGCAGCAGGCACCGCCCGACTTCAGACTTAAGTGGAATATTGTTAGCATACTGTCGCTCTAGTCCGCGCCGTGGCTGTCTCGGCGCGCTCCTCCTCCGCCACTAGAGCATCCGGATGTCATCCCAGAACACCCCCGCCCCCACCGGGGCTTCGCTACTCTCACGCCTCGGCGACCCCATCGTGCTGCTGCTCACGGTCGGCTTTATCGTGGCCTTCGTCGGCCTGTCGCTCTTCGACATCGACCGGGTCGCCGACACCATCGGCGCCGGCTTCGCCTGGACGGCGGCCACGTTAGGCACCTACTTCCAGCTCCTGCTGCTGCTGACCTTCCTGGTCGCCATCGGCGTGGCCATCTCGCCGGCGGCGAGCGCACGGGTCGGCAACCTGGAGAGCCCGCAGATCGGCACCTTCAAGTGGCTGTCGATGATCATGTGCACTCTGCTGGCCGGGGGCGGCGTCTTCTTCGCCGCGGGCGAGCCGGTCTACCACTTCGTGGTGACCCCGCCGGCCTTCGACACCGAGGCGGGCACCGCCGAGGCCGTGGCCGGGGCCCTGGCCCAGTCGTTCATGCACTGGGGCTTTCTGGCCTGGGCGGTGCTGGGCTCGCTCTCCGCCATCGTGTTGGCCCACGCCCACTACGTGAAGGGCCAGCCGCTGCAGCCCCGCACCCTGCTCTATCCGGTATTCGGCGAGCGCGTCATGAAGGGCGCTCTGGGCAGCATCGTGGACGCCTGCTGCGTGATCGCGGTGGTCGCGGGCACCGTCGGCCCCATCGGCTTCCTCGCCACCCAGGTGAGCTTCGGCCTGCATGAGCTGTTCGGGGTCAGCCAGGGCTACGCCACCCAGCTCGGTATCCTGGCACTGCTGGCGGTGGTCTACGTCACCTCGGCCATGACCGGCATTCACAAGGGCATCCAGACGCTGTCGCGCTTCAACGTCTTCCTGGCACTGGCCATCGCCGCGGTGATCCTGGTGGCGGGCCCGACCCTGTTTCTGGTCAACGCCTTCGCCCAGGGCTTCGGCGAGTACCTGTCGTCGTTCTTCGCCATGGCGACCATGACCGCCGAGACCGCCCCGGCCTGGTGGATGCAGTGGTGGACGGTGTTCTTCTTCGCCTGGTTCATCGGCTATGCGCCGCTGATGGCGATCTTCGTGGCGCGCATCTCGCGGGGCCGCACCATCCGCGAGATGATCCTCGCCGTGGCCGTGATGGCCCCGGTGGCCACCGCCATCTGGTTCACGCTGCTCGGCGGCTCAGGCATCTACTACCAGCTGACCGGCGCCATCGACCTCGGCGAAGCCCTCAACAACTTCCAGTTCGACGTGGCGACCCTGACCGTGGCCCAGGCCCTGCCTGGCGGGGCCCTGATGGCGCTGGCCATCCTGCTGCTGACCAGCATCTTCGTGGCCACCACCGGCGACTCCATGAGCTACGCCATCGCCGTGGTCTGCGCCGGCCACGATGCCCCCCACCGCCTGGTGCGCGCCTTCTGGGGCATCGCCATGGCGCTGATGGCGGGCATCCTGCTCTACATGGGCGCCGGGCAGATCAGTGCCCTGCAGCAGTTCATCGTGATCACCGCCATTCCGGTCTCGCTGATCCTGCTGCCCACGCTCTGGACCGGCCCCCGCGCCGCCTACGCCCTGGCCCGGGAGCAGGGCATCCTGCCGCCGGCGGAGCACCTGACCGGCCAGGCCCGTTAAGCGACAGAAGCTATTCACCTTGGCAACCGGTTCAGGCACCATGAGGTTTCGAACAGCCGTCAAGAACGGATCGGCAACGGCCCACCGCTGGAGGAGCCCCATGCAACCACTGAGCTACTACTACTACAACGTGCTCGAAGGTCTCGAGAAACCGCACGACGTGCCCACCGACCGGCTGCAGGAGGGCTACGACATCCTCTACCGGCACGGCGGGCGCATCGAAATGGACCTGATGCACAAGGCTCGGGAAGGTGACGCCAGGGGCCAGCCCTACCGCTGGTATGAAGCGCTGGACGAGGAGCAGCGGGCGAAGCTGCACAAGGCGCTGGACGACGATGACCCCGCCAAGATCCTCAAGATCATTCAGCGCAACGGCTATGCCGGCGTGCTCTACCACCACGCCTGGGAGCACTTCCGCGACGCCTCCTGAGCCGGCCAGCGTCTCCCTCTATTGCCTACGCCAGGGCCCGCGCAGTCGCGCGGGCCCTTCTCGTACCAGGGAAGAGCGCCGCGGGGCCGAACGCTGCGCTCACCTCACGGAATCGACCACGCCGGCAAAGCGCACGCCGCTGAGCAGGGCCATCTCGCGCTTCCAGGTGGCCAGGTCGTCGGCGTTGAGGCCGGACAGGCTGTCGTGGCCGCAGGCCCTCGCCATCACCTGCATCAGCGCCGTGGAGGCGCGCAGGAAGCGCTCGAGCTGGGCGGCGGACTTCTCGACGTCGAGGCGCTGGCGCAGATCGCCGCGCTGGGTGGCGATCCCCGCCGGGCAGTTGTTGGTGTGGCAGATGCGCGCCGCCACGCAGCCGATGGACTGCATGGCGCTGTTGGCGATGGCCACGCCGTCGGCGCCCAGCGCCAGGGCCTTGACGAAGTCGATGGGCAGGCGCAGGCCACCGGTGACGATCAGGGTCACCCGGCCACTGACCCCCTCGGCGTCCAGGTAGCGGCGCGCCCGGGCCAGCGCCGGAATGGTCGGCACGCTGATATGGTCGCGAAACATGGTGGGAGCCGCCCCGGTACCGCCCCCGCGGCCGTCGAGGATCAGGTAGTCGGCCCCGGCATCCAGGGCGAACTGGATGTCGCGCTCGATATGGTTGGCGCTGAGCTTGAAACCCACGGGTATGCCGCCGGTGATCTCGCGCACGCGGTCGGCGAAGCGGCGGAAGTCCGCCACGTCGTGCAGGTCCTCGAAGGTGGCCGGCGAGACGGCGGGCTGGCCCTCCTCGAGCCCGCGCACCTCGGCGATCTTGCCGGTCACCTTGCTGCCCGGCAGATGGCCGCCGGTGCCGGTCTTGGCCCCCTGGCCGCCCTTGAAGTGGAAGGCCTGCACCTTCTCGAGCAGGCGCTCCTCATAGCCGAACCTGGCGCTGGCCAGCTCGTAGAAGTAGCGGGAGTTCTCGGCCTGCTCTTCGGGCAGCATGCCCCCCTCGCCGGAGCAGATCCCGGTGCCGGCCCGCTCGGCGCCGCGGGCGAGCGCTATCTTGGCCTCTTCGGAGAGGGCACCGAAGCTCATGTCGGAGACCAGCAGCGGCATCTCCAGGGTCAGCGGCTTTCTCGCCTCGGGGCCCACCACCAGGCGGGTGGACACCTCGGCGTCGTCGAGCAGCGGCTGGGTGGCCAGCTGCGCCACCATCAGCTGCAGGTCGTCCCACTGAGGCAGGCGATGGCGCGGCACGCCCATGGCGGCGACCGGCCCATGGCGCCCCACCCCGTCCAGCCCCTCCCGGGCCAGCTGGTGGATGAACTCGACGGTGGGCTCCTCCTCGGTGGCCTCGGCCTTGGGGGCCCGCTCCTCGCCGCCCTCGTCATCGGGTTCCGGCGCCTCCTGGCCCACCTGATCGCTGGCGAACTGCTTGTGGGTACCGTCGCAGTAGGGGGCGTCACCGGTCTGCTTGCACTGGCAGAGGTACGCCTCGCCGTCCTTCTCGGCGGTGAACATCTGCGGCGTGAAGTCGGTGCCCTTGTGGGAGCCGTCGCAGAAGGGCTGGTCGCCGGAGCGGCCGCAGCGGCAGAAGGCGTACTCCTTGCCTTTCTCCAGGGTGACCTTCTTGGGCTTGTTGTCGGCAATGATCGGCTGGCTCATGGCTGGCTCCTGATTCGAATCGAGGCGCCATCAGTCTGGAAGAGCCACGCCGGACCCGCCAGTGGCCGGGGAAGCCACCAATAAACGCAAGCCGGAACGGCCCTCGCTCGGCGTTTTGCGCTCGGCTAGAATGAAGGGTTTTCCCTCTCGGATCGTCACAGAGCCAACATGCAAGCCACCCTCGAACAGCGCGCCCTCAAGGTCTCCATCATCGTCACCCTCGTCGTCTCGAGCCTGGGGGTCACCTTCGGCCTACTGGCCGGGTCCCAGTCGATCCTCTTCGACGGCGTCTTCTCCACCATCGACGCGGCCATGTCGGGGCTCTCGCTGGTGGTGGCGCGGCTCGCCATCCGCGAGGCCAGCCAGCGCTTCCAGCACGGCTACTGGCACCTGGAGCCGCTGGTGGCGGCGCTCAACGGCGCCATCCTGATGCTGCTCTGCTTCTACGCCTTCCTTAACGCCGTTCAGGGGCTGATGGAGGGCGGCCGCGAGCTCGACTTCGACCTCGCCATCGCCTATGCGGTAGTGGTGGCCATCGCCTGCTTCAGCATGGTGATCTACCAGAAGCGCCTGAACCGCCGCGCCGACTCCGAGTTCGTGCGCATCGACATCCAGGGCTGGCTGATGGCCGCGCTGATCACCACCGCCCTGCTGGTGGCCTTTGCCATCGCCCTGCTGCTGCAGGACACCGCCTGGGCCCACCTGACCCGCTACGTCGACTCCGCGCTGCTGATGGTGCTCACCGCCTGCTTCATGCCGGTGCCGCTGGGCATCGTGCGCCGGGCGGTGCGCGAGATTTTCCTGATCGCCCCGAGCGCGGTCGACCGCGAGGTGCATGCCGCCATGGTGCCGGTGATGGCCCGGGAGGGGCTGCTCAACTACCACAGCCACGTGGCCAAGGCCGGTCGCGGCCACTTCATCGAGATCCATATCGTCACCGCGCCCGAGTTCGGCGCCGGCCAGGGGGTGGCGGTGATGGACGAGATCCGCGAGCAGATCAGCGCCGGACTCTCCATCCCGCCGGAGCGGCGCTGGTTTACCGTGGCCTTTACCGCCGACGAGCGCTGGGCCTAGGCACGGTTCACCCCTCCCGAGAGATCCACTCGCCGTCGCGCTGCTCGGCGCGCCCCTCCCCCTCCAGCTTGAGCAAGTGGGCCAGCGCCGAGCGCGCCGCCACCCCGAGCCGCGCCTCGGGCACGTCGTCATAGGCGTGGCGGGTCAGCGCCTCGAGGCTCGCCGGACCAAAGCGCGCCAGGGCCCGGGCCACCTTGTGCTCCCGGGCCAGGCGGTGGGTGATCAGGAAGTCCAGGGCCGAATGGGCCTCGCCGATGAGGAAGCCGTGGCCGGGGGCGATGGTGTCGAAGGCCTCCTGCCCCAGGGCGTGCAGGGCCGCGATATAGGCCGCCATGTCGCCATCCGGCGGGTTGATCACCACCGTGGAGCCCTGCATCACCTGATCGCCGGCAAACAGCAGCCGCTGGGATTCGAGCAGGAAGCAGAGGTGGTTGGAGGCGTGCCCCGGGGTGTGCAGCACCTTGAGGGGCCCCGCCGGCGTATCGATTCGCTCGCCATGGCCCGGCCGGTGGTCCGGCGCGAAGGTGGCGTCCTGGCTGGCGCCGAGCGGCGGCGGCAGGCCCACCAGCCGGGCGCCGGTTCGCGCCTTGACCCAGGCGGCCCCCGGCGAGTGGTCGATATGGGTGTGGGTCACCAGCACCCGGGAGAGACGCCCGCCGGCCAGCGCCAGCAGCCGCTCCAGGTGCTCGGGATCTGCCGGGCCGGGGTCGATCACCACATGATCCCGGCCATCGCCCAGCAGGTAGCTGTTGGTGCCGGAGCCGGTCATCACCCCCGGGTTGGGCGCGGCCACTCGGGTCACCCCGGGGGCCAGCGTCACCGCCCGGCCGGGCACGATCTCGGCGAGAGCCGTGCCGTGGCGCTGCGGGTCCAGGCGGCGCACCTCAGCGTAGGCCGGGGCGTCCGGCTCCACCTGCCAGTCGGCGCCCCCCTTGCGGGCGGGCCAGGGGCGGCTGGGGCGTGGCGTCGGCGGGTTGGCGTGGGCGTGGCGCAGCAGCGCCTCGGCATCGCGGAACTCGGCGAGCAGGCGCAGCGTGCGCAGGGTGGGATAGCCCAGCGCCAGCCGGCCATGGCGGTGGTCGGCCAGGACCTCGGCGGGGGTCAGCCAGGCGTGAGCGATGGTCTCGCTGCCGTCGTGGCTCGCCGACTGCCCCGGCGGCGCCAGGGCCACGAAGAAACGCGTATCGAAGCGCCGCGGCGCCCCCGGAGGCGTCACCCAGTGGCCCACGTAGGCCAGCCGGTCCAGCGGCAGCGAGAGGCCGTGGCGCTCGCACAGAGCTCGAAAGCTCGTCTCGCCGCGGCGCAGCGCTTCACGGCCCTCGCCGAGGATCGGGTGCGCCGCCGGCAACGGGCGACCCTGCTCGTCGAGTGCGACCAGCAGGCCCGCTTCCTCCAGGCACTCGCGCAGGGCAGCGATCATGTAGTCGGCCCCGCCCTCGTCCAGGCTCAGTGTCTGGCTGACGGCGGCATCATCGCGGCCCGAGGCACAGGCCCGGACCTGCGGATCGCGGGTGTCCACGGCGCCGCCGGGAAAGACAAAGTAGCCGGGCAGGAAGGCGGCCTTCCAGGTGCGCTGCAGCAGCAGCACCTCGAGCCCGCGTTCGGCGTCGCGCACCAGGGCGAGGGTGGCGGCGGGTCGGATGGCGGTCATCGGGCGTCGGCTCCGATGCTCAGCGCGGCAGCCGACGCAGCCACACCGGCGTGATGATGGGGCCTGGCCAGCCTACGATCGATTAGCAATGCCATGAAGGGCTCCTTCAGACTCCAGATATCTGCTTATCACTATCACAGGCCTACCCAAAGGCCCAGCGCCGCTGGGCTATAGTGAACGGCACTCATGTACCACGCACCGGAGGCTCCATGACCGAATTTCGCAACGATCCCACCCTGCCGGTTCCGCTCTTTCCGGGCAGCCATATGGTGCTGGACGACCGCTACGTGTTTCTGTCGGGGCTGACCGCCGTGGATATCCAGGGCGGCGAGACGGTGCTGGGAGATATCGAGGGCGAGACTCATCTGGTGCTGCGGCGGATCCGTCGCATGCTGGCATCGGTCGGCTGCGGCATGGAGCAGGTGGTGCGGGTGGACGTGCATATCACCAACCTGGAGGATATCCGCCGCATGGACGCCGTCTACGCCGAGTTTTTCGAGACGCCACGCTATCCGGCCCGCACCTGCACCCAGTCGCCGCGGCTCTTCGGCGGCGCCCGGGTGGAGATCACGGTGATGGCCCGGCGCCCGGCCGATGACGAGAGAGGTGATTAGGGCCCCAGCCACCCCGACTCACGAATCGCCCGCCCCACTTCGCGCAGCGTCGCCTCCGAGCGCTCGATCTCTCGCTCTCCCCGAGTGCAGGCGACCACCACCCAGCGACGCTCGGCGGCCCCCTCGCCGCGGGAAGCAATGCCGGCGTCGCAGCTGCGCAGGTGCTGAGTGCCGGTCTTGTGGGCGAAGCGGATATCGGGACCCAGGCCCGCCTTGAGCCGCGCCTCGCCGCTGGTGGTGCGCGCCATGATGGCCAGCAGCTCGGCGGTGGCCGCGGGGCCCAGCGCCCGCCCCTCGCCGATGGCGGCGAGCAGCGCGCCGAAGGCGTCCAGGCGCCCGGCGTTGAGCCCGCTCGCGTAGTAGGCCGCGAAGGCGGCATCCAGGCTGGGCAGCGCCAGGGCCGCAGGCGTCACGCCGAGTCGCTCGGCCAGGGCATCGAGGCGCTGCTCGTCATCCTCGACCTGGCGCAGCAGGATGAAGTCCATCCCGGTGAGTTCTCGCGCCCCCGGATGCAGTTGCCCATAGGCCTCGCGGCGCACCGCCAGCAGCGTGGTGATGGGACCTAGCCCGCCCCCGGAGAGCGCCTGGGCGCGGGCGTTCACGGCGCCAAGCCCCAGCCGGCCGATCAGCAGGTCGGTGGCGGTGTTGTCGCTCTCGGTGAGCATCGGCTCGAGCAGCTCGCCCAGGGTCAGGGTCGTGCCCGGCTCCGCCCAGTTGGTGGGCCCGGCGCCGTCCACATAGTCGCGCTCCTCGAGCACCAGAGGCTCGTCGAGGGAGAGCTCGCCCGTCTCCCGGCGCGCCAGCAGCGCCACGGCCACCGGCACCTTGATCAGCGAGGCCAGGTACCAGGTTTCATCGTCGCGCCAGCCGAACGGCTGTCCCCTCTGCGTCAGGCCGCCCGCCCCCAGCTCCTGAACGTAAAGGCCGATCTCGTCATCGCCCTCGGCCTCCAGGGCGGCCAGCCGGGCCTCGAGCTCGGACTCCCAAGCGCCGCCGGCCAGGGCCGGGGCGGCCATGACCAGGCTCGAGAGCACAATCGCGGCGAGCCACCTCATCCCCGCTTCTCCCGGAACCAGCCGGTCAGGGCGATCCAGCCGGCGGTGGCCAGCACCAGGGCCACCCCGATGCCCAGCACCTGGGGGTAGTCGTAGACCCGCCAGGCGTCGAGCAGGAACCGAAAGACGCCGAAGATCACCACGATATGGAAGATGAAGGCCTTGAGGGCGTCGCTACCGATCAGGGTGAGCGGGCGCAGCCAGCGCGCCGCCGCCGCGCCGCTCTGCAGGCAGAGCGCCAGGATCACCAGGGCCCCGCCCAGGCTGAAGAGCATGAAGGCGAGCTCCGGCGGGTGCTTGCCCGCATTGCGCGCCACCGCCATCAGGGCGTCGTGGACCGAGGCCTCCGGGGCGGCGACGGCCAGGGAGAAGAAGGCGAGCAGCATCAGCGCCCCGCCACCGGCGATGGCGAGCAGCAGCCGGGCGCGCCAGGCGCTCCAGTAGCCGCGCAGCAGCGCCTCACCGACCAGCAGGCCCAGCAGCACCAGCGGCAACCGCGAGAGCTGGCCCCAGGTGTAGTGGTCGGCATCCTCCACCAGCAGCGCCTTGAGCGGCTCGATGCCCCAGAAGGTGGCGTGGCGCTCCAGCCAGCCGGCGGCCAGGGCGATAGCCACCGGCAGCAGCAGCCGCGACCAGAGCGGCAGCCGGCACCAGAGCGGCAGCACCCAGGGCAGCCAGAGCAGGGCGATGGCGTAGAAGCCGAGGATCTCGACCCAGATCGGGAAGCGCTGATAGAGCAGGGCGTCGAGGATGTCCTCCCGGGGGAAGATGGCCATCATCTCCACCACGGTGAGCACCTTGTACCAGAAGAGCACCTCCAGGCCGCGCAGCATCAGGCGCAGGCGGCGCCTGGGCCAGTCCGCCTCCCCTACCCGGGGCAGGAAGGCCACGGCGAGCGCGATGCCGAACACCACGATGAACAGCGAGGAGGAGAACTTGGTGACGAGATGCACCGGCACCAGGCCCCAGTCGGGCAGCTGGCGGATGCCATAGAGCCCGCTCACCGCATGGCTGAGGATCATCAGCGCGATGGCGACGCCCCGGGCCAGGTCAATGGCCTCGATACGCCCCTCCGCCCGGGGCAGCTGGGCGCGTTCGGCGAGCCGGTCGCGGATTGCCTTCCCTTGCATCTATCGATCTCCTGAAGGCCGTCTCCCGGCGCTAGTCGTCCAGCACTTCGATGCTCTCGATGGTGAGGCGTCGCCCCTCCTCCCGGGAAAAGGCGAACTCACCCTCCACCCGCACCCGCTCCCCAAGCAGGGAGGCAACCTTGTCATGGGGGAAGAGCTCTACCCGGTTGAGGCCCTCATCCTCGACCCAGTAGTGCAGCGGCTCCTCGAAGTGGCGCACCACCCCTTCGGTGACCACCCGACTGCCGTCGAGGGCCTCACCGTCGGTGGCCAGCACCGCCAGGGGCGCCTCCCGGGGGCCCGGGTCGCCACCGCAGCCGCCGAGCCACAGCAGAAGGATCAGGAGAGGCATCAGCAGGCGAGACATCATCGGGGACCTCGTGGGCAGGGGGATTGAGTAGTGACCGTGCAGAGCCGGCTCGAAGGCCAGGCCCATGCTACACCGTCAGGGCCTTATCGACCCCGTCTCGATACATGCCGGTGCTCCGATACTTTTGAGTCTAGGGCCCCAGCCAACCGGCTGCATAGCGGCAAGCGGACTATCCTCAAGGGAGGGACAACACGTTCAACCTGAAGGGAGGCAACCACCGCCAGTTCACGGCCCAACCGGCCGAAGGAGAGAGTGCCATGACCATCCCGATGACCCTGCAGGAGTACCTGAGGTCCTGCGATATCGACTTCGAGGAGCTACCCCACCCCCGCGAAACGACCGCCAGCCGTATCGCCGAGAAGTCTCATATCTCCGGCGACCGCATGGCCAAGGCGGTGATGCTCCAGAGCGACTCCGGCTATCGCCTCGCCGTGGTGCCCAGCAGCTGCGATGCCGATCTCGAGCAGCTCTCCCAGCTGCTCCACGAGAAGGTGGCGCTGGCCTCCGAGCAGCAGATCCAGGAGCACTTTCGCGACTGCGACCCCGGCGCCACCTCCCCGGTCGGCCAGGCCTGGGGCCTGCAGGTCTACGTGGACGACATGCTCCGCCACCAGCCCGACGTCTACTTCGATGCCGGCGACCACGAGACCCTGATCCATATGAGCGGGCGGGAGTTCGACCGCCTGATGCACGATAGCCCCCACGGGCGCTTCAGCCGCCACTACTGACCCGGGCACATGAGGTGGTGCCCGCCGGGCCGCGATCCGCGTTGATCGCGGCCCTTTCCTGCCGGGGCGCCGACTGCGCTATGGTAGCGGCCTGAGTCCCGCCGACCTGCCCCCAGGAGCTCCCATGCCGCGCCTTGCTTTCCGCTCGTCTCCCCCATGCCTTGCCGCTCCCCTCCTTGCCCTGCTCCTCACCGGACTGCCCGCCGCCGCCCTGGCCGATGAGTGCCCTGCCCCCGGCCAGTGGCAGCACCATGGCCAGGCAGCAGACGCCGCCGCGCTGCTGGCCGATCTGGCCGAGCGCCGCGTGGTGCTGCTCGGCGAACAGCATGAGCGCCTGGCCCACCACCGCTGGCAGCTGCACACCCTGGCCGGCCTGCACGCCCATGAGCCGCGAATGGCCATCGGCCTGGAGATGCTGCCCCGGGAGGCGCAGCCGGTGCTGGACGCCTGGGTGGCCGGCGAGCTCGACGAGGCCGGCTTCCTGGCCGAGAGCGACTGGCTGGGCAGCTGGGGCTATGACCCAGACGCCTACCTGCCGATCCTGCACTTCGCGCGCATGCAGCGCATCCCGCTGCTGGCCCTCAACGTCACCCCGGCCCTGCGCCAGCGCATCGCGGAAGAGGGGTGGGAGGCGATCCCCCCGGAGGAGCGCCACGCCATCACCCCGCCCACCTCCGCCTCCGAGGGGTACCGGGAGGCGCTGGCCGAGGTCTATGCCAACCACCCCAGCGCCGAGGACCCCGAGGCGGGGCTCGAGCGCTTCGTGGCCGCCCAGCTGGTCTGGGACCGCGCCATGGCCCAGGGGCTGGCCGATGCCAGCGCCGACACGCCCCTGGTGGTGGGCCTGATGGGGCGCGGCCATGTGACCTACGGCCACGGCGTCCCCCATCAGCTGGCCGATCTGGGCATCGAACAGGCGGCGACGCTGCTGCCCTGGAGCGCGGAGGAGAGCTGCACGCCCCCAGAGGGCATCGCCGACGCCCTCTTTATCTTGGGCGACGAGACGCCTTTCGAGCCCGCCGAGCCCCAGCGCCTCGGCGTGCTGATCGGCACCGCCGAGGGGGGCGTGCGGGTGATGAGCGTCATGGAGGAGAGCCTGGCGGAATCCCTGGGCCTCAGGCGCGACGACCTGATCACCGAGGCCGCCGGCCGCCCCCTGCGCCGCCCCGGCGAGCTCACCGACCTGGTGCGCCGCCAGACCCCGGGCACGGTGCTGCCACTCACCGTCAGCCGGGATGGCGAGCGCGAGGAGCTACTGGCCCGCTTCCCGCTGCGTAACGGGACGCCCTGAGCCATGCCGTACCGCCTGAAGCCCCTGAGGACCGGCCGAGCCATGGCGCGGCTGGCCCCTGCCCTGCTGGCCGCCTCCGCCTGGGCGGGGCCGGCCGCGGCGTCCAGCGCCCCGGAAGGCGCCGACGCGCCTCTCCAGGAACCTGCCCAGCGACACCTGAGCCTGCGCCTGGATCCCGCGGGGCGCACCCTCGCCGGCGAGCTGGTCCAGGCGCTGCCCCGGGGCGGCCAGTTCCGGCTGCTGCCCGGCCTTGAGGTCGAGACGGCGCGCTGCGACGACGCGCCGCTGGCGGTGGCCCACGAGGGCGAGGGGCTCTGGCGGGTCGCCCCCTGCCCGGGCCAAATCTCACTGAGCTGGTCGGGCCGCCTCGGCGAAGGCAGCGGCGAACGGGGCCTCCGGCTCTCGGAGGCGGGCAGTCTGCTGCCCACCCGGGCCGGCTGGTATCCCCATCTGGCCGAACGCGCCGGCCCGCTGGTGGTCGAGGTCGAGACGCCCTCCACCCAGCGCGCGGTGGCCAGCGGCTCCCTGGTGGAGGAGCGCACCACGGCCGAGGGTCGGCTCGCCCGCTTCCAGCACCCCCACACCCTGGCGCTGGAGGTGGCAACCGGCCCCTGGCAGCGGCGCGAACGCGAGGTCAACGGCGTGACCCTGCGGGTGCTCTTTCCCGAGGCCCTGGACGCCGCCTTCGGCGCCACCTACCTGGACAGGGCCGCCGCGCACCTTCAGGCCTTCGAGCAGCGCCTGGGGGACTTTCCATTCACGAGCTTCAGCATCGCCGCCTCGCCGGCGCCGGTAGGCGTGGCCTTTCCCGGCTTCACCCTGCTCGGCGAGCGGGTGATCCCGCTGCCCTTCATTCCCGAGACCTCACTACCCCACGAGATCATGCACGCCTGGTGGGGCGCCGGCGTGCTGGTGGAGTACGCCGACGGCAACTGGGCCGAGGCGCTGACCACCTACCTGGCGGATCACGCCGTGGCCGAGGCAACCGGCGAAGACGTCGAGCTGCGCCGAGGCTGGCTGCGCGACCTGGCCGCCCTGCCCCCCGGGCAGACCGGCAGGCTGCGCGACTTTCGCGGCGGGCCGGACCCCGCCGGGCGCCTGATCGGCTACCAGCACGGCGCCCTGCTCTTCCACATGCTGCGCAAGCGCCTGGGGGACGACGCCTTCGACGCGGCCCTGGGCGACCTGGCGGACGCCTGGATGCACCGCCGCGCCGACTGGCAGGCCCTGGAGGCCGCCTTCGGCGCCGCCGCCGAAGAGGATCTGGCGCCCTTCTTCAGCGCCTGGCGCGACCGCTCCGGCCGGCCCGACCTGGCCCTGGAGGGGGTGCGCATCGAGGACGAAAGCGGCACCTTCTGGCTGCGCGGTGAGCTGGTGCAGCGCGGCGACAATGCCCCCTGGCCGCTGACCGTACCGCTGGTGGTGGAGACGGCGTCGGGGCCGGTGACCCTGAATCAGGATATGGAGAGCGAGCGTCAGCCCTTCGGGATTCCCCTAGGCGAGCGCCCCCTGGCGCTGGAGGTAGACCCCAACGCCGACCTGGCCCGCCATCCGGGCGCCCTGCCCAGCCTGCTGCGCCGCCTGCTGCTGGACGACGCCACCAGCGCGGTGGTCCTCGATGCGGGACTTTCCGGCCTCGGCGAGCGCGCGCTGGGCCGCCGGCTCGAGACGCGGCCCGCCGGTGCCGGCCTGAATGACATCCCGCCACTGCTGGTGGTGGGTACCACCGAGCAGGTCGCCGAATGGCGCCGATCGCAGGACCTCAGCGCTCCGCCGCGTGACGCTCTGGAATCGGAAGCGCTGGAAACGGCGGGGCGCGCGCGCTTCTGGATGCACCCGGACCACCCCATCGGCCTGCTCAGCGGCGACGACGTCGAAAGCCTCGCCCTGCTCGCCGCCCGGCTGCGCCACCACGGCCAGCGCAGCCACCTGGTACTGGATGAAGACGGCGAGACCCGCCGCGCCGGCACCTGGCCGGCAGGCGAGAATCCGCTAAGGGTGGAGTTCACTGACTAGGTCAGAGAATGGCCAACTACCGGTGAGGGGCGCCGGGGACAAGCCGAAGAGGGGGTCCGTGGACCAGGGATGGTCAAGGTAGCCCCCAGGGAGGGGTTCATGGCGCCCCCTCGCAGTCTTGTCGCCGGAAAGCCCTGAGCTTGCTTGCTATTGACCTGGGCGCCAGGGATGGCCAGCCGCCGCCCAGACAGGCATCATGGGCGCCGTTTCCTTCACCATTTCCGAGGTCACTTCCCCCGATGCGAATCATCATCCGCACCTTCTTTCGCGGCCTGCGCCTGGTGCTGGCGCCGGTCGTGCTGATCGCCGAGAAACTCTCCACGCCCCAGTCCGTGGAGCGCACCCCGGAAGAGCAGGCCGAGGTCGACCGCGCCTGCGAGAATCTCGCCCTCTACCAGTTCCGCACCTGCCCCTTCTGCGTCAAGGTGCGCAAGGAGATCGCCCGCCTGGGCCTGAAGAAGATCGAGGTGCGCGACGCCCAGCTGGACCCCGAGCACCGCAAGGCCCTGGCCGAGGGCGGCGGGCGCATCAAGGTGCCCTGCCTCAAGATCACCCACGAGGACGGCAGCGACGAGTGGCTCTACGAGTCCGACGCCATCAACGCCTGGCTGCACAAGCGCTTCGGCAAGGCCGCGTGACACTCTCCGTTTGACACCCCCCGCCTGCCGCGGGACCGATTCGGCGCCGCCGCTGGTCACCGCAACGAGGGCGCCGGCGCCGAGCCTTCGGCCTCCACGCCCGCCAGCAGCCGATTGGCCAGGACATTGGCCCGCTCGGCGCGCAGATAGGCCAGCGTGACCGGCCCGTTGGCCAGATGGAGATGCAGCGTCGCCACGCCGCGGCGGCGCTGCAGCCAGCTCTGCTGCACCTCTACCGCCACCAGGCTGCCCGTGGGAAACAGCCGGGTGCGCTGCCCCAGAAGCCCCTGGCGCACGATCAGGTACTCCCCCTCCCGGGCCCAGCCCAGGGCGCACCAGCGCAGCTGGGCCAGCAGCGCCGCCAGGGCGGTCAGACCCCCAAGACCCACCAGGAAGACCGCCGAAAGCACTCCGGGCCCTGCCCCCGGGGCCAGCGAGCGCAGCGCCAGGCCGCCGGATGCGGCGTCGCCGGCGGATTCGCCGTTCAGCACGGCGCCAATCAGCAGCCAGGCGCCGACCAGCGCGGCGGCCAGGAGCGCCAGCAGCATCCGCAGAAAAAGCACCCGCCGATAGAGCGGCTCGACCCGCGCCAGGGGCGTGGCCATGGTCAGCCCGGGCCAGAACACGCCGGCTAGCCGGCGCCCGTCGGCTAGACCGAGCCCCGGCACCACAAAGCGCCGCGCCTCGGCCTCCGCGCCCCCCGCCGCGCCGAACTGGTGACAGACCAGATAGCCGCGCCGCAGCAGGCGGCCGAGGCCGGTCTGCACCCACTCCACCACCTGCAGCCGCGACAGCATCAGCACCTGCTCGCGACGGTTGAAGAGCCCGCTCACCTGGCGCTGGCGCTCGCCGTCGTCATCGTGGAGCCGGTAGCCGTGAAAGCGCCACCAGGCCGCCAGCACCGAGAGCAGCGCCAGCCCCAGCAGCAGCGCCGCCATGCCCAGCGCCACCGCCGCCGGGGCGGAGGTCGGCAGCCAGGCCGGCGGTGTGGTCTGCGGCAGCGTCTCATGCAGCCAGCGCTCCAGAGGGCGCACCAGCGGCGAGAGCATGGCGGCGATCACGTAGACCGAGCGGCTGGCCAGGCCATGCAGCACCAGGGCGCCGGGGGTGATGCGATAGCGCAGGCGCTGAGCCGGCCGGGCCGGCTCAGCGGCGGCCTCGTCGGGCTCCGACGCTGCCTTGGCTACGCCCCCGGCGGGGCGCAGACGGCGGTCCAGGGCCTCGGCCACGTCGCGCTGAATACCCGGCAGGGCGATCCGCGAGGCCTCGCCGGCCCGGGTCTCCACCTGCCACTGCACCAGGCCGAAGGGGCGCATGTAGAACGGCTGATGGATCTCCACCTGCTGAACGTGCTCCGCCGCCACCTTGAACTCGCGGCGCTCGAGCAGCCCGCGGCAGATGATCAGCAGATCGCCGTCGAGGCGAAAGCGGAAGCGCCGGTAGTAGGCCAGGCTGAGCAGCAGCGCCGCGCCCAGCAGCAGCGCGCCCCCCAGGGCCATTTCGCGCAGGCCGATACGCTCGACCATGGCCAGGCCCGCGCCGGCACCGGCCACCAGCGGCAGATGCTGGCGCAGCAGGGAGGCGCCGCCGCTGATCAGCAGGAGCCCCATGGCCCAGGGCGAGAGGCGCTGCCAGCCCTCAAGCGCCGGGGCGTCAGGGTCAGGCTGGGTCATCGCCGTCCTCCCTCGGCGCCGGCGTGCCGCTCACCCTGGCCAGCAGATGCTGCTTGACCGCCTCGGCGCGCTCGGCGGGAAGCCCTTCCAGCACCAGGTCGGCGCCGCGCCCGCCCGCCGTGAAGCAGACCAGCCGGACCAGCCCGAAGCCGCGCTCCAGGGGGTTGCTGAGGGTCTCCACGTGCTGCAGGCGGGCGACGGGCAGCACTCGGCTACGCTGCACCAGCAGGCCGCGGCGGTAGATCAGGTCGTGCTCGCGCAGGGCATAGCCGCGCCGGCGCGCCTCGACCCAGCCCAGGCTGGCCAGGAATAGCCCCAGCAGCAGCACCCCACCCGCGGCGGCGGGCTGCCAGCGCACCAGCTCCTCGGCCGGGGCGGGAAAGAGCCATACCAGCCCGGCCACCAGGATCCAGCGGCCCATGACCGACAGCGCATGGCAGGGGGCCAGGCGCCGGGAGACCGGCGTCAGCGCGACCCGCTCCCAGCGCGGCAGGGCCGCCGGGTCGAGCGCCTCGTTGTGAAAGGACATGGCAGGCGTCTCCTGTTATCCGGTGCGTGTTTCATGCGATCGAGCGACGCGCGGCCGGCTCAGGGCGCGGGCGGGGCAGGCTCGTCGAAGAGCCAGCACGCCACCCGGCGCGCCGGGGCGGTGGCGATCTCCGGCGGCGCCTCCACCTCGCAGCGCCCGGCGATGGCCCGGGCACAGCGCGGATGGAAGCGGCAGCCGGACGGCGGGGTGATCAGGCTCGGCGGCTCGCCGGGGGGAACCTCCCGCTGGCGGGTGGCGTTGGCCGCGTCGGGGTCGGAGAGCACGCCCAGCAGCGCCCGGGTATAGGGGTGCTCGGGGGCATCCAGCAGCGCCTCCACCGGGGCGCTCTCCACCACCTTGCCGGCGTAGAGCACCAGGATGCGCTCGGCATAGTGGCGCACCGTGGCCAGGTCGTGGGTCACGAAGGCGAGCGTCAGGCCCCGCTGGCGCTGGATGCCCCGCAAGAGCTCCAGGATCTCCACCCGCACCGAGGCGTCGAGCATCGACACCGGCTCATCGGCGATCACCAGGGCCGGCTCGAGGATCAGCGCCCGGGCGATCACCACCCGCTGCTGCTGGCCGCCGCTGAGCATATGCGGAAACTTGCCCAGAAACTCCTCCACCGGGGTGAGGCGCACCTCCTCCAAGGCCGCGCGGATGCGCCGCTCGCGCTCGGCGCGATCGCCCACGCCATGCACCTTGAGCGGCTCGGCCAGGATGCGGCGCACGTCCAGGAAGGGCGGCAGCGCCCCGAAGGGGTCCTGCTGCACATAGCCCACCCGGGCGCGCCACGCCTTGAGCTCGGCGCCCCCGAGCGAGGCCAGATCGCGCCCCTCGCAGCGCACTTCCCCCGCCGTGGGGCGATGCAGCCCCAGCAGGGTGCGCACCAGGGAGCTCTTGCCGCAGCCCGACTCGCCCACGAAGGCCACCGCCTCGCCCCGGGCCAGGGTAAAGCTGACGTCGTCCACGGCGCGCACCGCTCCCACCCGCAGAAAGCCCCACTGGCGCAGCTCGAACCAGGTGTGCAGGCCCCGGGCCTCCACCAGAGGGGCTTCCATCAGAGGGGCTTCGGCGGTCATGGCGTCTCCTCCCGACCGGTCGCATGGAGCCAGCAGCGCACCCGGTGGCGGCTCTCTCTCACCTCGCTACTCACCTCGCCCCCCACGCCTGGCTCTCCCCCTGGCTCCACGCCTGCTCCCGCCCCGTCGGCGGTCTCCGGCACGAAGGCCGGCGGCGACTCGGCGCAGCGGGCGAAGCGCGCCGGGCAGCGCGCGGCGAAGCGGCAGCCGCCGGGCGGGTCGAGCAGGCTCGGCGGCTGACCGGCGATGGCCCGGGGCCGGCGGCGCTCATGGAGCCGGGGCACGCTTTCCATCAGCATACGCGAATAGGGATGGGCCGGGGCGGTGAAGAAGCGCTCGGCGCTGCAGGTCTCCACCAGCTCGCCGGCGTACATCAGCGCCACCCGGTCGGCCAGCTCGCTGGAGGTGGCCACGTCGTGAGTGATCAGGATAAAGCTGGTGCCCTGGTCGCGCTTGATCTCCTTCAAGACATTCATGATCGCCGCCTGGGTCAGCACGTCCAGGGCCGAGGTGGGCTCGTCGAGGATCACCAGCTCCGGCTCCGCCACCAGCGCCATGGCCAGCACCGCCAGCTGGCGCATGCCGCCGGAGAGCTCGAAGGGGTAGCGGGCCATGAAGTCCAGCGGCAGCCCCACCCGCTGGAACACCTCGGCGGCGCGCTCGAGGGCCCGGCGCCTCGGCCAGCGCTTCAGTTCGCGCAGCGGCTCGGCCACCTGCTCCCCCACCTTGACCACCGGGTTCAGGGCGTTCATGGAGGCCTGCATCACCAGCGCCAGCCGCGACCACTGCACCTCGCGGCGAAAGCGCTCGTCGGAAAGCTCGCTGATCAGGGTCTCCCCCAGCCACACGCGGCCGCCGTGGTGGGCCAGGTTGCGAGGGTGCAGGCGCATCAGCGCCCGGGCGAGCGAGCTCTTGCCGCAGCCCGACTCGCCGAGCACCACCAGCGCCTCACCGCGCTTCACATCGAAGGTGAGCCCGTCCACGGCGCGCACCGCTCCCTGGCGGGTTCGGTAGTGCAGGGCCAGCGCCTCGACCCGCAGCAGGGCTTCCCCCGCCGCGACGCCTGTCGTCGTTGTCGCCATCACAGGCTCCTCAGTCGCGGATTGAACACCCGATCCAGGGCGAAGCCGAGCATGGCGAAGCCCAGGCCGGTCAGCATCAGCAGCAGCGCCGGCGACACCACCCAGTAGACGTAGCCGTTGTAGAGCGCGCTCTGGGACTGGGCGTCGTTGAGCACCTTGCCCCAGGTGGGCAGCTCCGGATCGCCGAGCCCCAGCACCGCCAGGGACGCCTCCAGGAAGACGAAGGTGGGGATCAGGGTGACGAAGCTCGGCACCAGCACCGGCAGGATCCGCGGCAGCATGTAGCGCATCACGATGCGCAGGTTGGAGGCGCCATAGGCCCGGGCCGCCTCGATATAGGGCGCCTCGCGGATCGGCAGCAGCATGGCGCGGTAGGTCTTGATGCCGGCGCTGAAGATGCCGAGCAGCACCACCACCCCGAGCATCAGCCAGATGCTCGTGGAGTAGAGGGTGCCCACCATCACGAGTATCGGCAGCACCGGCAGGATCATGTTGACCTCGGTGAGCCGCTGGATGACGGCGTCCACCCAGCCCCGGTACCAGACCCCCACGGCGGCGATTACCAGGGTGGTCAGGGTGGTGCCCACCGCGGCGATCAGCCCGAAGGCGAGCGCCACCGGCGTGCCCCAGAGCAGCGCCAGGCTCAGGGCGCGCCGCTGATGGTCGGTGCCGGCGATGCCGTGAACCCGCCCGTAGACCACCAGCTCCGCCTCGAGGGGCGCCTCGGCGTCGAAGAGCACCGCCTCCAGCACCAGGCCGTAGCGCCCCGTCTGCAGCGACGGCGCGCCCGCCTCCCCCTCGGCCTTCTCGGCGGCGAAGAGCCCGATATGGGGAGCCAGGCCGCCCAGGCGCTGCGCCAGGGCGCGATCCTGGGAGATGGAGATACGCTCGCGCTCGCCGAGCCGATGGCCCCCCAGAGGGATCTCGCGGCCGTCGGGGGTCTGCCACAGCAGGCGCACGAAGGGCGGCCGGGCGTGCCCCTCGGCGGTCAGGAAGAGATTGAGCTCGCTCGGGAAGTCGTCGAAGGCGTAGTCGAAGGTGAGCGGCAGGGTCAGCCGCCGCCCCCCGGGGAAGGGGTGCACCTCCGCCTCGACGTCGCGACTGGCGATCACCCGAGTGGTGGGCGCCCTGCCGCCGCGCAGGCGGTCGACCCACACCGGGGCGGCATTGACCGGGTGGTACTGCCAGCGCTCGCCGCCGCGCCAGCGCTCCAGGGCCTCGCCGTAGGGCACCGCCAGGGGGGCCGCCAGGGCCACTCCGACCAGCACCAAGATGATGGCCACCCCGGCGATGGCCGAGGGGTAGCGGGCCAGCTCCCGCCAGCGACCGCTGCGCCAGGCGATCATGAGCGCCCTCCCCTGACCCGCACCCTGGGGTCGAGCAGCGCATAGAGGAAGTCGAGCAGAAAGACCGTGGCCGCCAGCAGATAGGCGAAGATCACCACGCCGCCGATGATCACCGGGGTATCCCGGTGGCCGATGGCCTGGAAGAGCAGCGAGCCGAGCCCCGGCCAGTTGAACACCTGCTCGAGGATGATGGCGCCGCTCCACAGGCCGATCAGCATCAGCAGAAAGCTGGTGATGATGGGCGCCAGGGTCGGGCGCAGGATATAGCGCCGCTCGATGCGCCGGGCGCTGAGCCCCTTGGCGCGGGCCATCTCCACGTGGTCCTCGCTCGAGTGGATCAGAAAGAAGGTGCGCCAGGAGTAGATGGAGACGAAGATCGAGGAGAGAAACATCGCCGCCACCGGCAGCAGCATGTGGCGCGCCAGGCTCGCCGCGTACTCGAGCCGGCTCTCCGGGGGCGGCGCGGTGACCATGCCGCCGGCGGGCAGCAGCGGGAAGAGAAAGGCGAAGAACAGGATCAGGAAGATGCCGTAGAACCAGCCCGGGGCCGCCGAGCTCGGCGCCAGGGCGATGACGGTGCGATCCAGGGCGCTGCCGTAGCGCCGCGAGAGATGCAGGGCGGCAAATACCGCAGTGAAGAAGACCAGCAGGTTGGCGCTGCCGAAGAGCAGCAGGGTCGCCGGCAGGCGCTCGACGATGATGTCGCGCACCTCCCGGGAGCCGCGGTCGCTGTGCATCTGCTCGGCGCGGCCCAGGTCGAGGCTCATCGCCCGCCTGAGGTAGTCGAAGCTGCGCACGATGAAGGGCTGGTCGAGGCGCAGCCGCTCCACCTCCAGGGCCACCTGGCGCTCCACCAGGGCGCTGCGCTCCTCGCCGGGCATGTCGAAGAAGGCGGGATCGGCGCGCACCGCCTCCACCGCTTCGCTGCGGATCTGCACCAGGCGCAGTTCATCCACCTGGCCGCCCATGTTGGCCACCAGGATGGTCAGGTAGACGCCCACCACCACCGTGGCCAGCAGCGCCAGCAGGCGGGCGGCGGCATAGAGCAGCAGATGGCGCAGGTCGCGCAGCCGGGAGCGGCGCAGGTCGGGGCGAACAGCAGCGTCCTCGGAGACGGACTTCATCGCGGCACCTCCTCGCCGGGTGGCACAGTCTCGCCGGATGGCACAGTGGCAAAGACGTGGGAGGCGAAGGCCGGCAGCGCCACCCGGCGGCTGATCACGGCGAGCTCCAGGCTATTGGCGCCGCTGCCAAGCCCCGCCAGGGTATCGGCATCCAGGCGCACCCGCCACTGGCCCTGCCCCAGGGGCTCGGCCTCGCCGCGGCCTGCCAGGGCGCCGTCGCCGTCGAAGAGCAGGTAGCTCACCTCGCGGAGTTCCTCCTCGGGATAGGGCGCCCCCTCCACGGTCACCGCCAGGCGAAACTCGGCGCCCTCCCGCCCCTCGCGCCCACCGGCGGCCAGGCCGTTGGCGCCGGGGGCCCGGCCCGCCGCCACCACCAGGGGGCCGTCGAGCAGCAGCTCGGGGATGGGGGCGCGGCTCAGCCCCAGCCAGCGGTCGGCGGGGTCTCGAAAGCCCTCGAAGCGGCGCAGCACCACGCTGCCCTCCACCGGATGCACCGAGTGCAGGCGGTAGGGGCCGCTGCCCACCCAGAAGTGGCCGTAGGCGCGCTGCCAGGCGTCCAGGGCGGCAAAGCGCCTCTCCGGCTCCCCGGGCGCCAGCCAGTCCCCCAAGGCGTCGCCATAGGGAAGCGGCAGCGGTTCCTGCCGCTGTTCCTGCACCCCAGCCAGCAGCCGCTCGAGCACCGGCAGGCTGGGGCCGGCCACCAGGCTCAGCCAGTCCACCCGCTGGCGGTCCGCCTTGTTGGAGGAGAAGGCCAGCTCGCCGCGGCGCTCGCCGAGGATCCCCAGCATCAGCACGTGCCAGGGCAGCGGGCTCGGCGCCCGGGCGGCGACGATGCTCTCGGCGTCGGGAAAGATCTGGTCGCTGTAGACCTCGATGACCAGGGGCTCGGTGGAGAGGATTCGCCAGCCGCGGAAGTGGCGCCGGAAGGCCTCGAAGGTGGCCAGATGGGCGGGATCGAAGAGCGGGCTTGAGCGGGCTTGCCTCGCTTGCGCGCTCGAAGTCGAGGATCCAGGACAGCACGAAATCCGCGGGGGTCAGCCAGGAGCCGTCGTGCCAGCGCCGGGCGAAGAGCTCGGGGTCGTAGTGGACCCGCACCCGGGTGCGGGCGGTGAGCCCCTCCGGATGGGCCTCATCGACGGGGATGAAGCGCCCGTGCAGGGCGTCCCAGTCGACCCAGGCGTCGCCGGGCACGGCGATCTGCGCCTCCCGGGTCAGCGTCAGCCAGTCGAGGGTCTGCTCCACCGGAATGCCCGCTTCTACCGCCAGCTCGGCGCGGGCGATGCGCTGGGGGTGGTAGAGCCCGGTATAGGGGTCGGGCAGCACCACGGGGTCCTGGGTGGCCCGGGTGATCATGCGATCAAAGGCCCAGTTGCTCCCCGCCACCGGGTTCCAGGGCTCCCCGAGCAGCCCCGGCAGGCCCACCACCAGGCGTCCGCCGAGCCGGTCGGTATAGCGCAGGGTGTAGGGCCAGAGCGCCGAGCCGGAGACGCCGCCGGCCAGGTCCGCCGCCACCTCCACGTTGGCGGCCCGGGCCGAGGCGTTGAGCTGGTCCACCAGCCAGACCCGGGAGGAGTCCGCCAGGGCCAGCTCAAGGGCGCGAGCCATCATTGCCTGGCGCTCCTCCCAGCTGGCGTAGTCGCGCCGGGAGAGGCGGTCGGCGAGCTCGTCGAACTCGGGCGCGGGGCGATAGGCCTGCCACAGCGGCTCGGCGCGGCCGCGGGGCGTGTAGTAGAAGCTGAAGTTGTCGGCCTGGTCGCGCTGGATGACGATGGAGATCCAGGCCCCGGTGTAGAGGTGCCACTCGCCGGCGGCGGGGTCGGTGGCGATCCAGAGCCTGGAGGCCTCCTCGGCGGTGCGGTAGCGCCGCTCCACCTCGAAGCCGAGCCCCTGGAGCAGGTTGGCCAGGTAGTCCCCCACCCGGCGGCGCTCGTCCTCGGTACGGATCAGCAGGCGCAGTCGCACCGGCTCCTCGTCGAAGAACCAGCGCCCGGCCCGGCGCTCGGCGCCGAGCTCGCCCATGCCGGCGTCGATGGCCTCCCGGGCGCGGTCCGGGTCGTGGGCGTAGCGCAGCTCCAGGGCCCGGGACTCTTCGGCGAGCCTCGCGTAGTCGGGAAAGGCGGTGGAGAGCGGCAGGGTGCGCGGCACCGCCAGGCCGCCGTAGAGCTCCTCGGCCACGTGGCGCCGGTCGACCAGCCAGTTGAGGGCCTCGCGGATCTCGGGCAGGGCGAAGGGGTTGAGGCTGCCGTCGGCCAGGATCGGCCCCGCCGGATTGAGGGTGAGCTCGCTGGACGTGCCGAAGGCCAGGTCCATGTCGGCCTGCACCGAATCGCGCAGGCGATTGACCACGGTGGGGCTGGAGATGCCCTGGCTGAAGAGCTGATGGCTGCCCGCCTCGATCAGCCCGGTGACCCGGCCGAGGTCGGTCTCGCGCAGGAAGACGATCTCGTCGAGCAGCGCGCCCTGGCGCTCGGCCAGGGCCGCGGCGTCCACCGCGCCCGCCACCGTTCCCGCCCGCTGCCCCGCCTCCCGCTCCATGCGCTCACGATCGGGAGACAGCGCCACCAGGAGTACCCCCGCCAGCATCAGCGCGCTGATGCCCAGACCCACTCCCTTCATGCCCCGCTCCTGATGAGATTCCCTGTCTTCTCTTGTATCGCCTGCAGGCACTCAGAGCACCCGGAACGCCACAAGTTTTTTCAACGCTTGCGGGCCCGCAGCAGCAGGTTGCGCGGCGTCAGCGAGCGCGCGCAGAAGGTGCCGAGCTCCACCGCGTAGCCGGCCTCTTCGAGAAAGGCCAGGCGGTCCAGGGCCAGCCACACCTCCAGGGGCCGGCGGTAGAGGTGGCGGACCAGTTCCAGACGCGCCACCTCCCGATGGCGCCGCCACCCCTCGGCCTCGAGGCCCGCCCAGTCAACCCCCTCGGGCAGCGCGAGGCCCTTCTGCGCCGCCGCCCAGCGGCAGAACTCGGAAAAGCGCGCCGGCATCCTGCCGTAGGCGAGGCTCGGCACCGGCAGGTAGGCATCGACGCCGCGCACCCGGCGCTGCAGCCGGTCGAAGCCGAGCCGCCAGGCCGAGGCGCGCTCCCGGTGGCGCTGCACGCCCCGAGGGGCGGTCACCGTCTCCTGCACGGCCAGGGTCAGGGCGTCGCGGTCGAGCGTAAGACCGGCGGCCGCGGCGAGGGCGCGCCCCCGGGCCGAGAGCGGACGGTAGCGCTCGTCGGCGGTGCGCTGATAGCAGCACGGCGCCAGCACCACCTCGCTGCCCGCCTCCGCGGCCAGCGTCAGCAGGCGCCGGTGCAGATCGCCGCAGGCGTGCAGCGCCACGGCCCGGCTGCCGGCGTGGAGCCAGCGTCCGGCCTCTTCGGCCATCACGTCCTGGACCCGAAAGCGCACCGCGGCGTCCTGCCCCTCGGCCAGGACGCTACCCGCCGCGCAGAGCGCCGGGTCCCACTCCAGTGCCGTGACCTCGATGCCGTGGCGCTGGGCCAGGGCCCGGGCCAGGTGCCCCTTGCCGGCACACCACTCCACCAGGTCCACCGGCGCCTCGCCGGGGCTCGCCGGCACCTGGGGCACGAAGGCCTCGAGCTGGCGCCGCTTGCGCTCGGCGATGCCTTCGGCCCAGGCCTCCGGCAGGGTGACGTGACGCGACAGGTCCGGCAGCGCCACCAGCTCGGCCAGCGCCGCCACGGGCAGCCAGGCGGCCAGGGGGGAGTCGGCCAACGCCGCGCTGGCAAAGGGATCCGCCTGCAGGCGGGCAAGGGTGTCGTCATCCAGGGCCAGCAGCGCCTCGGCGAGCCCGGGCCAGCGCGAACGCCAGGCGGGCTCCGGCTCCTGGAAAGGCAGGCAGCGCCACAGCGGCGCGCCCTCGGCCAGCCGCTCGGTGAGCCGCTGGAAACGTATGTCATGGATCACGGCGTCGACTCATATAGCGTTGCGCAGCCCCAGCTCGTAGGGGTGAGGGTCCAGATAGGTCTGGCGGCGAATATACTCGGAGCCGTGGCGCTTGAGGTAGTGGCTGAGCAGGCGGATCGGCACCGCCAGATGCACGTGGCCCTGGCGGTACTCCTCGATGGCGGCGAGCAGGTCCTGGCGGGTCTCGGCGTCCAGGGCCTCCTTGAGGTAGCCGAAGACGTGCATCAGGGCGTTGGTGTGGGTCTTGCGGGTGGCCGGCCGCGCCAGGGCCGTCATGAAGCGCTGCAGGTAGTGCGCCATGGCCTCCTCCAGCGGCAGCCTGCTGGACTCGGCCAGGTAGCGCCCCAGCTCGCGGTAGGCCTCCACGTGATGGGCCATCAGCAGGTACTTCTGGCGGCTGTGGAACTGCAGCAGCTCGTGGTAGCTGGGGTTAGCCTCCACCTGGCGCTTCCAGTCGTCGAGGGCGTAGACCCGGGTAATGAAGTTCTCGCGCAGCACGGCGTCGTTCATGCGCGCCTCCTCCTCGAGCGGCAGGGTCGGGAAGTGGCGCTTCAGGGCCCGCACGAAGGCGCCGGCGTCGGAGTGGCTGGGCATGCCGTTCTCGCCGTAGACCTTGACCCGCTCAAGGCCGCAGCTGGGCGAGCCCTTCATCAGGATAAAGCCGCGCAGGTGGCGGTGCTTCGCGATAAAGGCCTGGCTCACCTGATCGAGCCGGTCGGTGACATCCAGGCTCGCGTCCACGGTGCCCACCACCCGGGGCTCCTCCCCCGGGCGACCCACCAGGCGGATCGGTTCCCGGGGCACGCCGAGGCCGGCCTCGAGCTCGGGGCAGAAGGGCTCCAGGGCGAAGCGCTCGGCGAGCACCTCCAGGCAGTAGCGCGACCGCTTGTGGCCGCCGTTGTAGCGCACCTGCTCCCCCATCAGGCAGGCGCTGATGCCCACCGGAATCCCCGCCCGGCTTGCCACCGTCTCACTCATTCCTCTCTTCCCCTGTGCTATAACCCCCCTCGACGTCACCATCAACAGCTATAGGGAGGGGGCCATGGGCCGCTTCGTCGTAACTCTCGCACTGCTCGCCGCCCTCGTCTACGGCGGGCTCCACTGGTACTACGGCCACGCCGCCGAACGGGCCATCGAGGAACAGCTGGAGGCCCGCGGCCTCGACGCCGTGGAGCTGGAGGGGATCGACTACGGCTGGCTGGCACCGATCAGCCGCGAGGCGCGGATTACCGCCCGGGTACGCTACCGCGGCGCCTCGGCCAGCCTGGATATCCGGGTGGTGGGTCACCCGCTGTTCGACGACGAGGTGCGCCTGGAGCTCGACGGCCTGCAGGCCCTCAGGCTCAGCATCGGCCTGGGTGGCTGAGGCCGGCCAGCGAGCATGCTATGCTCGCTTCTTCACTCTTCACTCACTCATTCAGGGGCCGGCAGAGTCGCCGGCCTTCACTGCAACACTCTCGGGAGAGATCCATGGCCAGGGCAACCGCGCGGCATATTCTGGTAGACAGCAAGGAAAAGTGTGAGGCCTTGAAGGCCGAGATCGAGGGCGGCCGCGACTTCGCCGAGGTGGCCCGCGAGAATTCCAGCTGCCCCTCCAGCCGCCAGGGCGGCGACCTGGGCAGCTTCGGTCCGGGCCAGATGGTCCGCGAGTTCGACGAGGTGGTCTTCTCCGGCGAGCTCGGCAAGGTGCACGGGCCGGTCAAGACCCAGTTCGGCTACCACCTGCTCGAGATCACCAGCCGCAGCTGATCCCGTCTCGAGGCCGAACCCGAAAGCCGCGCATGGCCGTCATGCGCGGCTTTCTTGTACCATACCTGTATCAAGACCAGCCCTGTATCAAGACCATCCCCGTATCAGGCGGCCCACCTCTCGGGGGCAGGCCCGCCGCTTCGCGACCAGGAGGCCCACTTGCACCATGACCCGGTGATCAGCGTCGAGCGACTCTCGAAGACCTATGCCGGCGGCTTCCAGGCGCTGAAGGAGGTCTCCCTGGAGATCCGGCGCGGCGAGATCTTCGCCCTGCTGGGGCCCAACGGGGCTGGCAAGACCACCCTGATCAGCGTGATCTGCGGCCTGGTCAACGCCACCTCGGGCCGGGTGCTGGTGGATGGCCACGACAACGTGCGGGAGTTCCGCGCCGCCCGGGAGCGCATCGGCCTGGTGCCCCAGGAGCTGACCAACGACGCCTTCATCCGGGTCTGGGACAGCGTCGCCTTCAGCCGCGGCCTGTTCGGCAAGCCGAAGGACCCCGACCATCTGGAGAAGGTGCTGCGCTCGCTGTCGCTGTGGGAGAAGCGCCACAACCGCATGATCACTCTCTCCGGGGGCATGAAGCGCCGGGTGCTGATCGCCAAGGCGCTGGCCCACGAGCCGGAGATCCTGTTTCTCGACGAGCCCACCGCCGGCGTCGACGTGGAGCTGCGTCGGGACATGTGGGAGGTGGTGCGCCAGCTGCGCGACAGCGGGGTGACCATCATTCTCACCACCCACTATATCGAGGAGGCCGAGGAGATGGCCGACCGCATCGGCGTCATCCGCGGCGGCGAGCTGGTGCTGGTGGAAGAGAAGCGCACCCTGATGCGCCAGCTCGGCAGCAAGGAGCTGACCCTGCATCTGCGCGAGCCTCTCGAGGCGATTCCTGCCGCCCTCGACCGCCACGCCCTGGCCCTGGCCGAGGAGGGCCACGCCCTGGTCTACAGCTATGACGCCAGCGAGGACGACGAGGAGTCGAGCGGCATCGCCGAGCTGCTGGCCGATCTCGAGGCCGAGGGGATCGGCTTCAAGGACCTGAACACCCGCCAGAGCTCGCTGGAAGAGATCTTCGTCAGCCTGGTCAAGGAGCGCCCATGAACCTGCACGCCGTCAAGACCCTCTACCAGGCCGAGATGGCCCGCAGCCTGCGCACCGTGCTGCAGAGCATCGTCTCGCCGGTGATCTCCACCTCCCTCTACTTCGTGGTGTTCGGCGCCGCCATCGGCACCCGCATCAGCGAGGTGAACGGGGTGAGCTATGGTGCCTTTATCGTCCCCGGCCTGATCATGCTGCTGCTGCTCACCCAGAGCGTCTCCAACGCCTCCTTCGGGATCTTCTTCCCGCGCTTCTCGGGCACCATCTACGAAGTGCTCTCGGCCCCGATGTCCTACCGGGAGATCGTCATGGGCTACGTCGGGGCGGCGGCCACCAAATCCATCGTGCTGGGGCTGATCGTGCTGGCCACCGCCCGGCTCTTCGTCCCCTACAGCATCGAGCACCCGCTGATGATGGTGCTCTTCCTGGTGCTTACCGCCCTCACCTTCAGCCTGCTGGGTTTCATCATCGGCATCTGGGCCGACGGCTTCGAGAAGCTGCAGCTGGTGCCGCTGCTGGTGATCACTCCCCTCACCTTCCTCGGCGGCACCTTCTACTCCATCGACATGCTGCCCCCCTTCTGGCAGGCGGTGACTCTGGCCAATCCGGTGGTCTACCTGGTCAGCGGTTTCCGCTGGAGCTTCTACGGCATCGGCGACGTCAGCCCGGTGGTGAGCCTCGTCGTGATCACCCTCTTCCTGGCCGCGGCGCTGGCAGTGGTAGAACGCATCTTCCGCACCGGGTACCGGCTCAAGCCGTGAACCCTCGGCACTTCGCCGTCAGCGCGCCGCCTGGGCGCGCACGGCGTCGAGGTCCCAGGCCCTGAGCAGCGCCACGGCCGGATCCGACGTTTCCAGCCCCTGGCCATTGACCTGCATCAGGATGCGACCGTCCATCAGGAAGGAGACCTCGGCGTTGCCGCGCTCCGGCTCCCACTTGACCAGCGCCGACTCCCGCCCGATGCGAATGCGCTCCATGTTGGGCTGGGCGGCCACCATGGCAGGGTTGTTGAACAGGGCCGACATGGCCTGAATCATGGGGTTGTCGATCATCAGCTGGGCCTTGAGCCGGCCGCTCCCCTCCTCCTGACGATACTCACGCTCCAGGGTGGTACCGCCGGCGCCGAACATCGCCGCCGCACCGCCGCCTCCGCCACTTGAGGCCACCTCGCCGGCGCTCCAGCCTTCGGGGGGCTCGGGGAAGGTGTCGGCGATGCGCCCGGACATCAGCTTGCGAATATCGTTGATGGCGAACTCCAGCTCGGTGATCGCCGCGCCGTACTCCTGCTCCTGATAGAGCTCCAGGCCCAGCTCGATCTGCTCGGTGACATCATCCGCCTGAGCGCTCAAGGCCCCCATGGAAAGAAATAGTGCTCCCACCGTGCATACTCCAATGCCGCGCTTCATGACCGCGCCCTCCTCGTGATGGAACCTTCTTGGCTCCGGCTCCTGCAGCATAGCAGCGCCCCGACCCTCGGTGGCGCTGCCTCCCCCTCTGACGTCCTGTTCTGCTCTCGCGATCTGCACGGCTCACCTCCGCGACTCGGCCGCAGGAGTCGGAGCCTCTTCCTGGCTGCCGGTGGCTTTCTCCTTGAGGGTGCGGAACTTCTTCGACATGCCGTCCAGCTTCGCCTCCCATTCGGGGTCAGGGGTCTGGCCTTCGATGGTCTTGAAGTAGGCCTGCATCATGCAGGTGATGGCGAAGGGCTCGAGCACCGCCACCTTGACGCTCCAGGCGAACAGCAGCGCCACCACCACGCCGGTAGCCGACCAGCCACCGGGGATCAGGTAGGCCACCAGGGCCGCCGGCGCCAGCATCACCAGAAAGATCACGAAGGAGAGCCCGTAGACGATCAGCGCCAGCCAGGCGGCGTTCTTGAACATCGGCTTGAGGTTCTGGCCGTAGAGCACCAGGCCGTCGCGGGAGGCGCCCCAGGGGTTGTCGGCCCGGGTGCGGAAGCTGTAGGCGAGAATCACCTCGTCGATAAAGCCCACGGCAATACGCAGGAACATCTGCACTACGCGCAGGAACTGCTGCGCCCCGGGAAACGGCAGCAGGCGAAAGACGCTGCGCACCAGTCCGGTCAGGGCCTTCAGCACGCCCTTGATCAGCTGGTCCACAGCGAACAGGGCGCTGGCCTGACCGAAGCGCTCCTTGACCGAGGCGGTGGCGTGCTGGATCTGGCTGCGCCCGTGGGGCAGCGACTGCCCCTCGAGCAGCTCCACCAGCACGGCGATGTGTCCCGCCTTGACCATATAGAGCAGATACTCGCGCAGCACGTACATGATCACGCCGACGATGCCGAAGCCGATGGCACCGCCCCAGAAGGTGGTAGCCGCCCGGAAGCCTTCATCGCCGAAGCCGCCGATGCCCCAGCCGACGCCGGCGCCTACGCCGGTCATTAGCACATAGGCCAGCGCGACGCCGAAGTAGACCGCCAGCCGGAAGAGCAGAAAGGGCATTGTCTTGACCATCAGCCCCACCGACTGACCGATACGAAAGTCCCACATGGGTCCCCCTATGGCATGACCAGGTAATCCGATAGGCACAGGCTAGACGCAGATCGGTCCGGCGGCCCCCTTCATCCAAACGGGGCCACGACCACGCGAAACCACTAGATGCAAAGCTGAGTGGTCCACTCCTCCGGCTCGGTGGGGCCACGCCAGCACTGGTGCTTGCGCTCCACCCGCACCAGCTCCCAGAGGCTTTCCTCCCGCGGCTCGAAGGTCAGCCGGTAGCGCCAGGCCCGCAGGGCATCGTCCTTCAGGTTGCTCAGGGTCAACATGACGCGCACCTCCCCCGACTCCAGCATCCGCTGCTCGATCTGCTCCACGGTCACGGGGTTGGGCAGCTCCCGGCTGTAGTGCTCACGCGCCAGGGTCACGGGATCTCGCGCGACGGTCTCGCCGGGAAGATCAAGCTCCAGGTATTCCGTCGCGGTCTCGCCGGCCGGTTCAGCCGAGGCATCCTGCTCGTCGGTCTCCCGCCGCCAGACGCGCACAATGGGGGCGGGATAGGTGGCCGGCCGGCCCGCCCAGGCAAGATGTTCGCCCGCCTCACTCAGGGCGAGCGCATGGGCAGGCCCCTGCCGCGGCATGGGCAGCTCGTCGGCCGCCGCTTCGGCAGCGCTCGCGGTCAGGAGCCCCTCGGGGATCTGCTCGGCACGTTCGACCGCCTCGCCGGTCGCCAGGGAGTAGCGCTGGGCATCCCGCCCGCAGGCCGCCCAGACGCTCTCGCCATCGGCCGTGAAGCCGACCTCCCGACACCCCTGGCTGCCCGCCAGGGAGTGCAGCAGCTTTCCCGTTGCCGGGTCCCAGAGCTTGAGCGACGCCTTCGGCACCACGCCGGGATTCCAGCTGGTGCTTGCCAGAACGCTGCCGTCGGGGCTGAAGGCCAGGCCGGTGACGGGAAGCGTCCACTCCACCTCCGGGGAGCGATGGCCGTCCAGCTGCTGTATCAGCCTGCCCGAGGCGACTTCCCACACCTTCAGAGTCGACTCCTCGGCGCTGGCCAGTCGCGTACCGTCGGGAGAGAGCGCCAGCTGTGTCGCGCTCTCCTCAAGCTCCAGCTCATGCTGTATGTCGGCGGTCTGCCAGCCCGCCAGGCCACCTCCCAGGGCAAAGGCCGGCAGGATGCCTGCCACAAGGCCCAGGGCGATGGCGTGTCGCCCTGCTCCCTGACGAGCCCAAGCGTCAAGTCGCTCTCGAAACACCATTTTCAGCTCCCGTGGCGCTCACTGCGCCATCTGCACCAGTTCCACCCGGCGATTACGACTGCGCCCCTCTTCGGTCAGGTTGGTGGTGATGGGGGCCATCATGCCGGCTCCTGCCGCCTGCAGCCTATCGCCTGAAACCCCGTGCTGCTCGATCAAGTGGTCCATGACCGAGGTGGCACGCGCCATCGACAGCTGGACGTTGTAGTCGTAGCTGCCGGTATTGTCGGTGTGGCCGACCACCAGCAGATGCAGGTCGGCGCGCTCCTGCATCAAGTCTGAAATGGTGGCAAGCGCATCGGCAGAGTCGGGCAGGATCTCGGCGCTGTCATGCTCGAACAGAATGTCCTGCACCGCCACTCGGCCATCTTCCATCAGGCCGGACGCCATCTCGTCTGCGGTGAGGGGCCGATGGTCCATGGCGGTCTCCATCTCTTCGGCCGTGACCACCGTCATGGAGACGGCCGCGCCGTCCACCCGGCGGGCGTTGAAGGTGGCGATACCCGCGAGCACCGAGCCGTCGGCCGAACGCACCGCGAGATAGCGGATGTCGCGATTCCCGGACGCAAAGTGGCAGCAGCTGCGCGCGCCACGCGAGAAGAGGCCGGCATTGTTGAAAAAGAGCCTTCCCGTCCCCCCGGAGAGCTCATCGTTGGAGGCTGCATAGAGCACGTCGAAGCCCCGCTCCTCCAGCGCTTGCCGGTAGTTGCGCTTGACCTGGAGAGGAGTGATGTCGGGATTATCAAAGGTATAGCTCAGCGACAGCACTTCGCCTTCCAGGCTCTCCATGCTCTCGATCCCGTCACCGTCATAGGCGCCAGTGGGGATGCTGACCCGATCATATTCGCTTCGGTCGAAGTAGACGATGCTGGAGCCGGCAACGCGGGGAATCTCCGCGTGATCATAGGCGCCGTCGATATCTGCCTGGGCGACAACGAGAAACGATGTCGTCAATAGCGCGGTGGATGCCAGGGTCAAACGCTTTTTACGCATGGCGGGGCCTCTATATCAACGACTCATCGGCGGGCATATCGCCTTCAAGGCTAGTTCACTCTCGTTAGCCCGACCCCGTTCGTTTGCAGGGGGACAGAAAAAGCCTGCCAGACCAAGATGAAAGGTGAAGAGTACGCAGCATGGACTATGGTGAGACTGGCCAATACGACGATGAGGAGGCTTAGATGCCGAGACGCCAACTGCTATGGCTCGCTCTCCTGCTGCTGCCCATCGCCCAGGCAGCGGCCTCCCCTCTTGCGGCCCCTGAAGGCCCCCCCTTGCTCAAGGTGAGCGGTAACATCAGCCAGACCAACAAGGCCGACGCGGCCCACCTCGACCGCGCCATGCTGGCGGCGCTGCCCCGCCATGAGCTCGAGACCTCCACTTCGGTGACCGACGGCGTCAACCGCTTCGAAGGCTTTCTGATGCGCGACCTGCTGGAGAAGCTCGGCGCCGAGGGAGAGACCGCCGCGGCGATCGCCCTCAACGACTACCTGATCGAGATTCCCATGGCGGACTTTCACGACTACGACGTGCTGGTGGCCGACACCATGGACGGCGAGGCGCTGACGCCCCGGGACAAGGGCCCGCTGTGGATCGTCTACCCCCGGGACGACCACCGTGAGCTGCAGGACATCCGCTATGACTATCGCTGGGTCTGGCAGCTGTATCGTCTCGAGATTCAGTGATGTCCTCGGGCCGTCCCGCCTATGTGCTCCCGGGAGTGGCGATCCTGGCCTTCGTCGCCTTCCTGAGCTTCGCCTTGGTTCGTCTCTTCCTGATCGAAGAGGACATGCGCGACAACGTCGACGAGAACATGCTGTGGGTGACGACCCAGGCTCAGGTGGCCAGCCACCGCTTCGAGCAGGCCATCAGCCGCCAGGCGCTCGGACACCCCCACGACGCGCCATCGCTGCGGCTCGACGTCCTGTTCAGCCGCCTGATGCTGATGGATGAGGGGCCCCAGCGCCGCTACCTGCGCAGGGTCGACCTCGAGGCGCCCCTAGACGAGGTCCTGGCACGCCTCGAGGCCATCGACGCCCTGATGCAGCCACCGGCGGAGGATGCGGCCGAGCGCGCCCGGGCCATTCAGCGCGATCTCGACCCGCTGATGACGGGGCTCAACCGTATCGCTACCGGCGTCATGAAGGAGGAGTGGGAGGCCACCGGCGCCCGCCTGGACCGCTATCACGCCAGCCTCCTGCAGGTGATCGCCTCGGCGGTGGGCATCCTGATCTGTGGCCTGCTGCTGATCGGCCTGCTGATCCACGCCCTGCGTCAGCGGCGCACGGCTCAGCGGGACCTGATGGCCCACCGCGACCACCTGGAAGAGGAGGTCGAGCGTCATATCGGTCGCTACCGGCAGACCGCCGAGGCGCTGGCCCGCTCGCTGAAGCGCGAAAAGGGGGTCAGCGAGTTCTATCGCAGCTTCGCCGCCATGGTGTCCCATCAGTTCCGCACGCCCCTGGCGGTGATCGATTCGGGGCTGCAGCGGCTGATTCGCCGTCATGACGACATGCCGCCGGCACAGCGCCTGGAGCGCTATCACCGGCTCCGCGAAGCGGTGGCTCAGATGACGCGCCTGGTGGAGAGCTCTCTGACCGCGGCACGCCTCGACGGCGACCAGGTGGAGTCACGCCCCGCCGCCTGCAGCCTCACCGACCTGGTGGCGCAGGCGTGCCGCCTTCAGCGCGAAGCCCACGGCGAGGCGCGTCTCCAGGTGTCGGAACCGCAGGCGCCGCTGGAGGCCTGGTGCGATCGCAGCCTGGTGGAGCAGATCCTGGCCAACCTGCTCTCCAATGCGCTCAAGTATTCCCCCGCGGCCGAACCGGTCAGGGTGCAGCTGGGCGCCGAGGGCGCCAGGGTCTATTGCCGCATCGAGGACCACGGCATCGGCATCCCCGACGAGGAGCTGCCGCGACTCTTCGAACGCTTCTTTCGCTCGAGCAACGCCCGGGGGATCTCGGGGCTCGGCCTGGGCCTGAACATCGCACGCCACCTGGCTCGGCTCCAGGGCGGCGACGTCACGGTGTCTTCCGTGGAAGGCGAAGGCACCACCTTCACCCTCTGGCTGCCTGCCGCCACCGGGAGGAATCAGGATGTGGAACCCAGCTGATCACGGCACCCAGCTCGGCGTAATCCTCTGCGCCGAGGACCAGGACTCCTTGCGCACCGATATCTGTGACGAGCTCAGGGAGGCCGGCTACGGCGTGCTGGAGGCGACCAACGGCGACGAGACCCTGCGCCAGATTCATGCCGCCACCCCCGATCTGATCCTCTGCGACATCAACATGCCGGGGCCCAACGGCTACGAGGTGCTGGCCGAGATACGCCGCCAGCGACCCGACCTCGCCGACACCCCCTTCGTCTTTCTTACCGCCCTGAGCGACGCCCGCGAGGTCGTGGAAGGCAAGCGGCTGGGCGCCGACGACTACCTGGTCAAGCCCGTCGACTTCGACCTGCTGCTGGCCACCGTGGAGGCGCGCCTGCGCCAGGTGCGCCGCATGCGCGACAAGGCCGCTCGGGAGGTCAACGAGCTGCGCTGCGCCATGGCCAGGCTGCGCCAGCAAACATCCTCCCGAGCCTTCGACAGCGCGACTCGCGCGCTGGACCTGGTCGCTCCGGGCATGCTGCTGCTGGATGTTCGCGGCCGGGTACTGTTCGCCAACCGCGCCGCCCGGGCGCTGGCCTGCGCCGATAACGGCCTGCAGCTGAGCGATACCCTCGTCTCCACTCACCCCGCCCGGGCGCAGCAGCTGCGTCACACCATTCGCCTGGCGCTGGCCGCCGATTCGGAGCAGGAGGTGCACTGCCTGCGCCTGCCGCGCCAGGGCGAGCGGCGCGACCTGCTGCTCATCGCCTGCTCGCTGGGCGCCGAGTCCGACGACCTCCCGATGCCACAGCCGACCGCCGTGGTGGTACTCGCGGATCCCGAGCAGCGCACGCATATGCCCCAGGAGGTGATCGCTCATCTTTTCGGGCTCACGCCCACCGAAGCCAGAATTGCCCTGGCGCTCGCCGACGGGCTGCGCACCGAGCAGATCGCCACGCGCATGGGCATCACCTCCACTACGGTGGCTTTTCATCTGCGCAACCTCTTCCAGAAGACCAGCACCCACCGCCAGGCCGAGCTGATTGCCGTCATCCTGACCGGCGCCATGACGGCAGCCCTGGAGCAGAAAGCGATCGGCCACCGGTAGCGACATCCTTCCGCACAGCGGGAAGCGCATGCCGGTGGTATCATCCGGCCCCCGCTGTCCGACGCTGCAGGAGCCCCCATGCCGATTCTCAACGCCATCGTCCACCGCATCGAGAAACCCGATGGCGCCGCGGCCAGACTGCTGGCGGCCGAGCAGCCGCTGCCGCCGAGCGACGCCCTGGATGCGCTGCTGGAAGGGCTCAACAAGGCCTACCACGCCAAGAGCAAGGCGTGGGGGCACTTTCGCGATGCCGACGATGCCGAGGGTGCGGCCCCCTCCTCCCTGGCCGGGGAGCTGGCCGACTATCTCGCCGAGCGGCGGGACTTCGTTGCCCTGACCCGCGCCATCGCCGAACGCCTGGCCCCCCTGGTGGAAGCCCACCTGCCTCTGGGCGGCGACCTGCTCTGCCTGGACACGCGCTTCGGCGACGCCCGTTTCCTGACCCTGGCCCTGCTGCATCACCGGGAGGGCTTTGCCGTGGACGACACGCTCCGCGTGATCCCGGCGCGCCAGCTCAACCTGGCCCAGATGAGCCTGGCGGCGCGCCTCGACCTGGCTCAGTGGCAGGCCGGCGACTCCCGCCAGTATCTCTCCTGGACCCGCGACCGGGGCGGCAAGACGCTGGCCGAGGGCTTCGCCGACCTGCTGGGCGCCGCGGAAGGGGTGGACGCCTCCGGCGAGACCCGCACCCTGCTCAAGGCCTTCAGCGACTACGTGGAGCGCGAAGACCTGCCCGAAGAGGCGAGCCGCGAGAAAACCGAAGCGCTGATCGACTACGCCAGCGACCAGGCCAGCCGCGGCGAACCCATCACCCTGGAGGAGCTCTCGGAGGTCCTCGACGAGCAGCAACCCAAGGCCTTCTATGACCATATTCGCAACGCCGACTATGGCCTCTCGCCGGCGATCCCGCCGGATCGGAAGACCCTCAACCAGTTCAAGCGCTTCGCCGGGCGCGCCGGCGGCGTCTCGATCAGCTTCGACTCTCACCTGCTCGGCTCGAGCGTGGAGTATGACGAGGAGCACGACCGGCTGATCATCAAGCAGGTACCCAAGCAGCTGAAAGCACAGCTGAAAGGGGAAGGTTAAGGCGGCCCGGGATGAGCCGGGCCATCCTCGGAACATGGCGAAATCGCTGTGTCTGCCCGGCAGCCCCTGATCTAGAGTGGACCCAGACGACGTGAATCACGCCAGCGGACCGCCATGGGGCATCGCCGATGCGCATCATTCCCGGGGTTCATGCCACCCTTCACCACTTCCGGCCGCACCGCCTGCCCTGGCTGCTGGCCGGCAACGGCTATCTGCTCTGCGCGGCTCTGATCGCGGTTGCCGTTCACGACACTCTGCCCCCCGGGCTGCTGCTGGCCGGCCTGCTTCTGCTGCTGGCCGGCCTGCTTCTGCTGCTGCTCAACGGCCTGCTGGGCTGGCTGGCGATCACCTACCTCAACCGGCTGCGCCGCCAGCAGCTCGCGCTGCTGCTGGAGGAGCGGGCGACCAACCGGCGCCTCACCGAGGAGATCAAGGAACGCCAGGCCCTCGAGGCCCGCCTGCGCCAGATGGCCTGCACCGACGCCCTGACCGGCATTGCCAACCGCCGGCATTTCTTCGAGCTGGCCGAACAGGAGCTGCGCCGAGCGCGACGCGACGGCACGCCGCTGGCGATCTGCATGGTGGACGTGGACCACTTCAAGCGGCTCAACGACCGCTACGGCCATGCCGTCGGCGATGAGGTGCTCAGGCAGGTAGCCGACGGCTGCCGCAGCGTGCTGCGGGAGTGCGACGTGGTTGGACGCTATGGCGGCGAGGAGTTCGTCATCGTGCTACCCCTGGCCGACCTCGCCACCGCCGCTATCGTCGGCGAGCGGCTCCGTCAACAAGTCAGCGCCCTCCAGCTCCCCATGCTGCCCCCGCAGACACCGCTGAGCGTGACGGTGGGCATCAGCCAGCTGGCCCCCGGTGAGTCGCGCCTCGACCCGGCCTTGCTGCGAGCCGACCGGGCTCTCTACGCCGGCAAGGCGGCGGGACGCAACCGCGTAGTGGTCGCCGGCCTGCCACCGGCGGGCCAGCCGCCGCGCCTCGCTGCCACCCTCTGGCGGCCGGAGCTCACTACCCTGCTAGATGGGGTGCCAGCCACTGCCGCAGCTGTGCAGGCTGCAGCAGTCCCGGCTGCCGAGCCACCTCCTGACCGTTTCTGAACACGATCAGGGTGGGAATGCTGCGGATGCCGAAGCGCCCGGCCAGGGGCTGCTCCGCCTCGGTGTCGAGCTTGGCGAAGCGCATGCGCGGCTCCAGCTCGCGAGCCGCCTCGGCGAAGATCGGCGCCATCATCTTGCAGGGCCCGCACCAGGCGGCCCAGAAGTCCACCACCACCGGCAGCTCGCTGCGCTCCACCAGCGCACGGAAGTTAGCCGCGGTCAGCTCGACCGGCTCACCGCTGAAGAAGGGGGACTTGCACTTGCCGCACCTGGGGCCATCCGCCAGGCGCGCCTGGCTGACGCGGTTGATGGCGTGGCAGTGCGGGCAGCCCAGGGTCAGGGTGTCGGACATGGGAATCTCCGGATAAAAGGGGGATGAAGGGAATATGGCGCTCGGCACCGGCGCCTTCAAGCGGCATCGCGTCGCGCCCCAGCCGCCCTTCATGCAGCCGGGCCAGGAGCCTGCTATGGTCGCCACACGCTCTCCGGCTCTCGACGAGGCAGTCAATGGACTCACGCCCGCACCCCAGGGTGCTGCTGCGCCTGCTCGGCCTGCTGGCCCCCTATCGCTACCGCCTGGCCCTTGCGGCCCTGGCCCTGCTGGTCGCCTCCGGCAGCGTCCTGCTGCTCGGCCAGGGGCTGCGCCTGGTGATCGACCGCGGCTTCATGGCCGCCGACGGCGACGCCCTGAGCCGCACCCTGGGGCTGATGCTTGCCGTGGTGGCGGTGCTCGCCCTGGCCTCGGCGCTGCGCTACTACCTGGTGACCTGGATCGGCGAGCGGCTGGCCGCGGACCTGCGCCGCCGGGTCTTCGACCACTTGCTGACCCTGGAGCCGGGCTTCTTCGAGAGCGCGCGGGCCCCCGGCCAGGCCGCCGGCGAGATCGTCTCGCGGCTCACCGCCGATACCAGCGTGCTGCAGAGTCTCTTCGGCTCCTCGGTCTCGCTTGCCCTGCGCAACCTGTTGATGCTGATCGGTGCGGTGGCGCTGATGGTCGCGACACAGCCCTGGCTCTCGGCCATCGTCCTGCTCGGCATTCCCGCCACCGTGCTGCCGATTCTCTGGTTCGGGCGGCGGGTACGCCGCCTCTCCCGCACCAGCCAGGACCGGGTGGCGGAGCTCGGCCGCTATGCCGACGAGGCGCTCTCCGGCATCCGCACCGTCCAGGCCTTCACCCACGAGGCGCGCGACCGGCGCGACTATGCCATGCGGGTTGAAGAGGCCTTCGCCAGCGCCGTGACTCGCACCCGCCAGCGGGCCTGGCTGACCGGGCTTGCCATGCTGGCGGTCTTCACGGCGGTGGGCATCATGCTCTGGCAGGGCGGCCAGGCGGTGCTGGCCGGCACCATGACCGCCGGCGAGCTCTCGGCCTTCGTCTTCTATGCGGTGCTGGCGGCCGGCGCCGTGGCGACCCTCGCCGAAGTGGCCGGCGACGTGCAGCGCGCCGCGGGGGCCGCCGAGCGCCTGCTGGAGCTGCTCGATGCTCGGCCACACATCGCGCCGCCGGCGCATCCGATGCCGCTGCCCGAGCCGCTCGCCGGCGAACTGCGCTTCGAGGACGTGCGCTTCACCTACCCGGGGCGAGAGACCCCGGCGCTGGCCGGTCTGGACCTCACCATCCGACCGGGCGAGCGAGTCGCTCTGGTGGGGCCCTCCGGGGCCGGCAAGAGCACCCTGCTCGCCCTGCTGCTGCGCTTCCACGACCCCGACGCCGGCACCCTGCGCCTGGACGGCATCGACCTGCGCGACCTGGACCCCGGCGCGCTGCGCTCAGCCCTGGGCCTGGTGGCCCAGGAACCGGTGCTCTTCTCGGGCACGGTGGCCGACAATCTGCGCTACGGCGACCCCGATGCCAACCCCGAGGCCCTGCGCCGAGCGGCCCGGGACGCCAACGCCCTGGCCTTTATCGAGGCGCTGCCACAGGGTTTCGACACCCCCCTCGGCCCCGGCGGGGTGCAGCTCTCGGGCGGCCAGCGCCAGCGCCTGGCCATCGCCCGGGCGCTGCTCAAGGATCCGCGGGTGCTGCTGCTCGACGAGGCCACCAGCGCCCTGGACGCCGAGAGCGAGCGGCTGGTGCAGCAGGCCCTGGACCGGCTGATGGCGGGGCGCACGAGCCTGGTGATCGCCCACCGGCTGGCCACGGTGGTGGCGGCGGACCGGCTGCTGGTGCTGGATGAGGGCCGCCTGGTGGCCGCCGGCCGCCACGCCGAGCTGATGGCGTCGAGCCCGCTCTACCGCCACCTGGCCGAGCTGCAGTTCGGACGGTATGCCGGCCCGGCAGTCGCGAGCACCCCCATGTGAACGCCGTGGAGAGTCGGCAAGCCGACTACCCGAGGCCCACCAGCCGGCGCAGCCCCCCGGCGGCCTCTGCCGTGGCCAGCCACGCCACCAGGCCGAGATTGAGCGCCACGCAGCCCCAGAGGATGGCGCCGAAGGGCTGCTTGCGGGTCTTGTGACGGAAGGCGCGCCGCGCCAGCAGCGCCCCAGGCCAGCCCCCCGCCAGGGCCACCAGGTGCAGGGTCGACTCGCGAATGCGGCGGCGATCGCGCCGCGCCGCCGCCTTGTCGATGCCATAGAGGAGCAGGGCCGCCAGGCTCGCCGGCAGGTAGAGCGCCATCAGCAGCAGCATGGTAGAGCCCGCTTGGCTTGGCTCCACCATGAGGGCGTCACCCGCAGCCGAGGGGCGCGGCGCAGGCGGAGCGAATGAGGCCTCTGTGGCATGGTGCCTGTCTCCCTGTCGGCGATCATGAGGGCCACCATTGTCCTACACGGCAGGACCAGGCACTACTGCCCGGTCAGCACCTCGAGAACTCGCCGGGTGCCCTCCCGGTTGCGCCGCTGCTGGTCGCGATACTCATCGGTGTCGATCTCGGGCCAGCGCTCGCCGCGGCGCTTCACCACCGGCAGGCCCGGCTCACCGTGGTGCCAGAGCCGGTGGGGCACCTCCACCTCCCGGACCCCGCCGCCGTCCAGGTCGACATGCCAGACATGGTGGTAGTCCCTGGGGCGGCGGTGGGTCCCCGGCGCGTCGAGGCGCAGCAGCCTGGGGCTGCGGGTCGTCTCGACCAGGGTGCCGCTCCAGGCCTGGCGCGCCTCCCGGGCCGGCGCCAGCCACAGCTGCCAGGCCGCCACCGGCAGGGCCAGGACCACCAGCAGCAGGATGCGGCGAAGCGTGCGTGGGACCTTCTCCATGTGTGCCTCCCTGGTGCCGCGCTACTCGTAGTGCACCGCCAGCCAGACGGTCGCCTCGTCCGGCTCGGTCCAGGCGACCCGGTGCCGTCGGTGGGCGAGGATCAGCAGATGGTCCCCCGGGCCGAGCGTCACCTCCTCGCCCTCCTCGAAGGCGACCACGCCGCACCCCTGGAGCACCAGCACCCACTCGTGGCGCGGCTGGTCGTACCAGCCGCTCTCCGGCGAGGCATGCCCCCGGGAGACGATGCGCTCCACCGTGACCGAGTTCCCTTTGACGAGCTCCTCGAAGCGCTCCTCGGGGAGAGTGTCGGGAATCCCCTCGAACAGTTGGCTACCATCGTCAGCTCCTCTTCAGCCCTTGATGACACCTTAGCAGCCCCCTCAGGTCCTGCGCCCAGAGCCACGGACGCGATGCGGCGATTTGACCCGCGACAATACGGGAGATGCCGTGGCATGGTAGTTTCAGTCTATCAATCGACCGTTTAGTTATATCCCGCCACTCATCGAGGAGAACCGCCATGCACAAGGATTGGAAAAAGACGACCCAGGATCTCTCGGCCCTGATGCAGGAGGTCGGCAAGGGCAACCCCGACGTCGTCAAGGGCTTTACCCAGATGGCCAAGGGCGCCAACAAGGACGCGGCCCTCTCCCACAAGCACAAGGAGCTGATGGCCCTGGCCATCGGGATCAGCGTGCGCTGCGAAGGGTGCATCGCCTTTCACGCCAAGGCGGCAGCCGAGCTGGGGGCGACCCGCGAGGAAGTGATGGAGATGATCGGCGTGTGCATCTACATGGGCGGAGGCCCCTCCTTTACCACCGCCGCCCAGGCGCTGGAAGCCTTCGACGCCTTCGTCGCCGAGCGCGATTGACGCTGTCGGCGCCGGTGCCTGCCGGCGCCAAGCGCTTCCTTTTCGGCGACGTCCGCTGTAGTCAAACCCACACAGCGCCGACCAAAGTGCAAGGCCCCGCGGGGCGGGGCTTGCTTAACATTGTCGACAGCTTACCGTAGAATCGCGGCCAACTGGACGGGGGGTGCCGTACCCCTGACTCCCGCGCCAGAGGAGCCGTATCGGCAGGTTACGTGCCGGGTCGGGTCACTCTGGCTTCACTAGCAATGAGGGCCCCAACGTGCTTGAAGCCTATCGCCAACATGTCGAGGAGCGCGCCGCCGAAGGCGTGCCGCCGAAGCCGCTGAACGCTGAACAGGTCGCCGCACTGGTCGAGCTGCTGAAGAACCCGCCGGCAGGTGAAGAGGAGTTTGTCCTCGACCTGATCACCAACCGCGTTCCGCCGGGTGTTGACGAGGCCGCCTACGTGAAGGCCGGTTTCCTCACCGCCATCGCCAAGGGCGAGGCCGAGTCGCCGCTGATCGACAAGGTCCACGCGGTCAAGCTGCTCGGCACCATGCAGGGCGGCTACAACATCGTCTCCATGGTCGAGCTGCTGGACGACGCCGAGCTGGCCAAGGAAGTGGGCGAGCAGCTCAAGCACACCCTGCTGATGTTCGACGCCTTCCACGACGTGGAAGAGCGTGCCAAGGCCGGCAACGCCGTGGCCAAGGACGTCATCCAGTCCTGGGCCGACGCCGAGTGGTTCCTCTCCAAGCCCGCCCTGGAAGAGAAGATCACCCTCACCGTCTTCAAGGTGCCCGGCGAGACCAACACCGACGACCTCTCTCCCGCTCCCGATGCCTGGTCGCGCCCGGACATCCCGGTGCACGCCAACGCCATGCTCAAGAACGAGCGTGAGGGCATCAAGCCCGAGGTGCCCGGCACCACCGGTCCGCTCAAGCAGATCGAGGAAGTGAAGGCCAAGGGCTTCCCGGTCGCCTACGTGGGCGACGTGGTCGGCACCGGCTCCTCGCGCAAGTCCGCCACCAACTCCGTGCTGTGGTTCTTCGGTGACGACATCCCGAACGTGCCCAACAAGCGCGCCGGCGGCTTCTGCTTCGGCGGCAAGATCGCCCCGATCTTCTTCAACACCATGGAAGATTCCGGCGCCCTGCCCGTGGAGATGGACGTCTCCAAGCTCGAGATGGGCGACGTCATCGACGTCTACCCCTACGAGGGCAAGGTGTGCAAGCACGGCACCGACGAAGTGCTCAGCACCTTCGAGCTCAAGACCCAGGTGATCCTGGATGAAGTCCGCGCCGGCGGCCGTATCCCGCTGATCATCGGCCGCGGCCTGACCACCAAGGCGCGCGAGTCCCTGGGCCTGCCCGCCTCCGACGTCTTCCGCCTGCCCGAGCAGCCGGTCGACACCGGCAAGGGCTACACCCTGGCTCAGAAGATGGTCGGCAAGGCCTGCGGCATGGAGGGCGTGCGCCCGGGCATGTACTGCGAGCCGAAGATGACCACCGTGGGCTCCCAGGACACCACCGGGCCGATGACCCGCGATGAGCTCAAGGACCTCGCCTGCCTCGGCTTCCAGGCCGACCTGGTGATGCAGTCCTTCTGCCACACCGCCGCCTACCCGAAGCCGGTGGACGTCAACACCCACCACACCCTGCCCGACTTCATCATGAACCGCGGCGGCGTTTCCCTGCGCCCGGGCGACGGCATCATCCACAGCTGGCTGAACCGCATGCTGCTGCCCGACACCGTGGGCACCGGCGGCGACTCTCATACCCGCTTCCCGCTGGGCATCTCCTTCCCGGCAGGCTCCGGCCTGGTGGCCTTCGCCGCTGCCACCGGCGTCATGCCGCTGGACATGCCGGAGTCCGTGCTGGTGCGCTTCAAGGGCAAGCGTCAGCCTGGCGTCACCCTGCGTGACCTGGTCCACGCCATCCCCTACTACGCCATCCAGAAGGGGCTCTTGACCGTCGAGAAGTCCGGCAAGAAGAACGCCTTCTCCGGTCGCGTGCTGGAGATCGAGGGCCTCGAGGACCTCACCGTCGAGCAGGCCTTCGAGCTCTCCGACGCCTCCGCCGAGCGCTCCGCCGCGGGCTGTACCATCACGCTGTCCGAAGAGAGCGTGACCGAGTACCTGAAGTCCAACATCACCCTGCTCAAGTGGATGATCGCCAACGGCTACGGTGACGAGCGCACCATCAGCCGCCGCATCCAGGGCATGGAAGAGTGGCTGGCCAACCCGAGCCTGATGCGCGCCGACAAGGACGCCGAGTACGCCGAGGTCATCGAAATCGATCTGGACGAGATCGACCAGCCGATCCTCTGCGCCCCGAACGATCCGGACGACGCCCGCCTGCTCTCCGACGTGGCCGGCGAGAAGATCGACGAGGTCTTCATCGGCTCGTGCATGACCAACATCGGTCACTTCCGCGCCGCGGGCAAGCTGCTCGAGAAGCAGCCGGCCGGCAGCCTGAAGACCCGTCTGTGGTTGGCCCCGCCCACCAAGATGGACCAGCACCAGCTGACCGAGGAAGGCTACTACGGCATCTACGGCCGCGCCGGCGCACGCATGGAGATGCCGGGCTGCTCGCTGTGCATGGGTAACCAGGCTCGCGTTGCCGCCAAGAGCACCGTGGTCTCCACCTCCACCCGGAACTTCCCGAACCGCCTGGGCGACGGTGCCAACGTCTACCTCGCCTCCGCGGAACTGGCGGCCGTGGCCGCCGTGGAAGGCCGCCTGCCGAGCGTCGATGAATACCGCCGCTACATGGGCGAATTCGACGCCATGGCCGGCGAGATCTATCGTTACATGAACTTCCACGAGATCGAGGAGTATCAGAAGATCGCGTCCAACGTGATTCCGGTCGCTCAGGAAGCCTGATCGCCGCTATTCTGATATCCTCAGCTTCGACTCCGATGCTCGCAACATCGAATGGCCGCCTCCGCGGCGGCCTGAGCCGATGACAGAAGCGCCCCTCCGGGGGCGCTTTTTTCGTCTGGCCTCCCACCAAAGCCGTCCTGCCGCACCCCCGACGGCTGTGGCATCATCGGGCTGCACGCCTTTCAGCAATCAGCAACCCGAGCCGAGCAAGGAGCCCGACGTGAGCCATATCATTACTCCCGATATCTGCGACGCCCACCCCGAAGTGCGCGTTCTGGACCCGCTGTTCGTGAACTTCGGCGGCCGCGAGTCCTTCTGCGGGCCGATCCGCACCGTGAAGTGCTTCGAGGACAACTCCCTGGTCAAGGAGGCGGTAGCCGAGCCCGGCGAGGGGGCGGTGCTGGTGGTGGACGCCGGAGGCTCGACGCGCTGCGCCATGCTGGGCGACATGCTGGCCGAGCAGGCCGCCGACAACGGCTGGAGCGGCGTCATCATGTACGGCTGCGTGCGCGACGTGGACGTGCTGGCCGAGACCGAGCTGGGCGTCCAGGCGCTGGGCGCCCACCCCCGCAAGAGCGAGAAGCGCGGCGAAGGCCAGCGGGATATCCCGGTGACCTTCGCCGGCGTGACACTCTCCCCGGGCGAGTGGCTCTACGCCGACAACAACGGCATCGTGGTGGCCAGCGAGCGCCTGCCGCTGGAGGGCTGACTGCCCGCTGAGGCGCCGGGCGCTTGCGGTCCGGCGCGCCGGGGTGTCACCCTTGGCGACAGATTCCTGACACCGAAGCCCCCATGCTGGCCCTTTCACAGCTGAACCGGGACGTGCTGCGCACCCTGCGCGAGCACCTGCGCCCGCTGATCGCCTACCACCTCTTCTTCACCCTGCTGGCCTCGCTGCTGCTGCTGCCGGCGGTGGCCTGGACCCTGACCCACCTGCTGGCACGCTTCGGCCGCACCGTCATCACCAACGCCGAGCTGGTCGATATCCTGATGAGCGCCGGCGGTGCCCTCTGGCTGCTGGCCGCCGTGGGCCTCACCTTCCTGGTGCTCTACCTGCAGCAGGCGGGGATGATCCTGGTGGCGGCCCGGCCCCGGGACAACCATCTGCGCCTCGCCTTCGAGGCGCTCTGGTGGACCCTGCGCCGCCTGCCCCGGCTGGCGGCCCTGGTGGTGGTCCAGGTAGGCGCCCACCTGCTGCTGGTCATTCCGGTGGCGTTTGCCATTGTCTGGCTCTACGGCGCCTTCCTGGGCGGACTCGACCCCTACTATGTGCAGCGGGTCCGGCCGCCGGCGCTCTGGCAGTTCCTGGCCATCGGCCTGCCCCTGGTGGTGGCCTGGGCCGCGATTGCCGCCACTCTCTACTTCCGCTGGATCCTGGCCCTGCCGCTGGTGGCCCTGGAGGGGCTCTGGCCCCGCCAGGCGCTGGCCCGCAGCCACCGACTGACCCACGGGCGCAAGAGGCCCATCGCCCTGGCGGTGATCGCCCTGCTGCTGGTGATCGTCGCCCTGCCCTTCCTGGCCACCCTGCTCTTCGACCGGCTCTTCACCCCGCTGCTCTGGTGGCTGCCCGAACGCAACGCCGTGCTGGTCCCGGCCACCCTGGCCTACCTCACCGCCTATGTGCTGCTGACCCTGACCATCACCTTCCTGGGCATCGCCGCCAACGCCCTGCTCTCGGCCTGCCTCCTGCTGCGCCTCGCCCACCGCGAGCCGCGGCCGGCACCGCCGCCCAAGGGGGCCCATCCGGGGCGGCTGGCCTGGGCCCTGGAGCTCGGGGTGCTCGCCTTTGCCCTCTCCCAGGCGTGGCTGATCGTCAACAGCTTCGAGCTGCGCGACGAGGTCGCCATCATCGCCCACCGCGGCAGCTCCATGGCCGCCCCGGAGAACACCCTGGCCGCGGTGGAGCAGGCCCTCCTGGAGGGCGCCGACTACGTGGAGCTGGACGTGCGCCTCACCGCCGACGACCAGGTGGTGCTCTTCCACGACCGCAGCCTCGCCCGCCTGACCGGCGACCCGCGGGACCTCGGGGGGCTGACCCGGGCGGAGCTGGCCGGCTTCGACGTGGGGAGCTGGTTCGGCGACGCCTTCCAGGGCGAGGGCATCCCGGGGCTCGACGAGGCCCTGGCCGCGGTGCGCGGCAGGGGTGCCCTGATGATCGACCTGAAGCCCGACCCCGGCCGGGAGCTGGCCCTGGCCGAAGGCGTGTTGGCAAGGCTGCACCGGGAAGCGCAGCTGAGGCAAGCCTGCCATGAAGAGGCCCCGGACCCCCAGGCGGCGGCGGCCTGCGGCGACCCCGACGTGATCGGCGAGACCCGACTGGCCACCATGTCGCCGGCCCTGGCCCGAGAGATCAAGGCCCGAGAACCCGCGCTCAGAGTCACCCTGCTGGCCCAGCTGATCCTGCCCGGCACCCTGGACCGGCGCGGCTTCGATGCCCTGGGGCTGCGCCACAACCGCATCACCGAGAACGAGATCCGCCTGGCCCGGCGCTATAGCTACGAGGTCCACGCCTGGACCATCAACGACCGGGCGCGCATGTCTCAGCTGATCGACCTCGGCGTCGACGCCATCATCACCGACCGCCCCGCGCTGCTCGCCGAGCTGCTGGACGACCGCCGCGAACTCGGCGACGGCGCCCTGCTGCTGGTGAAGCTCAGGAACTGGCTGCGCTCCTGATGGCCAGAGGGGCTAGTCGCCCATTACCACCCCTTCCCGGCGCGGGTCGGCGCCGCCGAAGAAGCCCGTCTCGGTGCGCTGGATCGCCTGCAGGCCGCTGACCAGCTCGCGCTCGCTGGCGTCGTGGCCACGGGCGTTGAGCGCCTCCAGGGTGTCGGTAGGGAAGCGCCCCTCCTCCAGGAACACCGGCCCGCCCAGGGTGATGGCGTGGGGCAGGTCCAGCGCCTCCTGGGCATCCAGCCCCCAGTCGAGCATCGCCACCAGCGCCTTGGCAGTGTAGTGGATGATCGCCGCCCCGCCGGGCGAGCCGAGGCTCGCCACCAGCTCCCCGCTCTCGCGGTCGAACACCAGGGTCGGGCTCATGCTGGAGCGGGGCCGCTTGTTGGGCTCCAGCCGGTTGGCGATGGGCCGGCCATCCTCATCCTCCGGGGCGAAGGAGAAGTCGGTCAGCTCGTTGTTGAGCAGGTAGCCGCCGGCCAGGCCGGTGCCGCCGTCGGCGAGGATCCGCGAGCCGAAGGCAGCCTCGATGGTGGTGGTCATGGCGATGGCGTTGCCATGCTCGTCGACGATGCTGATATGGCTGGTGCCGTACTCCGGCTGCTCAGGCTGGCTGGCCCAGGTCACGGCGAGCTCCCCGGGATTGCCGGGCGCTGCCCCGCCGCTGCCCAGGCTCTCCTCGCCGATCAGCGCGGCGCGCAGCGCCAGGTAGTCGGGCGCAAGCATCACCGACCAGTCCCCGCCCGGAGCCTCCACGAAGTCCGGGTCGCCGATGTAGCGGCCGCGGTCGGCGAAGGCCAGCCGCGAGGCCTCGAGGAACTGGTGCAGCCAGGGCTCGCTGGGCACGCCCTCCGCCACGGGCGTCTCCACCTCGGGCAGGTGCTCCAGGATGCCGAGGATCTGCATCACGGTGAGATGCCCCGATGAGGGCGGCGGGAAGCCGCAGATCTCGTAGGCCTGCCAGGCGGTGCAGATCGGGTCGCGCCGCTTCGCCGCGTAGCCGGCCAGATCCTCGGCGGTGATGGCGCCAGCGCGGCCGTGGTGCCCGCGGACACGGGCCACCAGGTCCTCGGCGATGGGCCCCTCGTGGAGAGCCCGGCTTCCCTGCTCGGCGATCTCGCGCAGGATGGCGGCCAGGGCCGGGTTCTTCAGCCGGGTACCGGCCTCGAGGGGCTCGCCGTCCGGGTAGTAGAAGGCGCCGCCCAGGGGGTCGTCGCGCAGCGGCTGCTCGCTTGCGAGGCTGGTGGCCAGGCGCGGGCTCACCGCGAAGCCCTCCTCGGCCAGATGAATGGCGGGGCCGAAGAGCTCCGCCCAGGGCAGCCGGCCGTGCTCGGCGTGGGCCAGCTCCAGCATGCGCACGGTGCCGGGCACCCCCACCGAGAGACCGCTGGCGGCGGCCTCCATGAAGGGCAGCGGCTCGCCCTCCTCGTCGAGGAAGAGCTCGCCGTTGACGGCGGCCGGCGCGGTCTCGCGGCCGTCATAGGCGGCCACCGCCTCGCCGTCGTGGTGCATCAGGAAGGCGCCGCCGCCGATGCCGCTGGACTGAGGCTCCACCAGGGTCAGCACCATCTGTACGGCCACGGCGGCGTCGATGGCGCTGCCACCGGCCCTGAGTACCTGGTAGCCGGCGTCGGTGGCCAGCGGGTTGGCCGCGGCCACGGCGAAGCGCTCCGTGGCCCAGCCGGGCTTCTCATGAATCTCGGAGGCGACCTCGGGGGCGATGGCCGGCAGGTCGTACTGGAAGGCCACCTCCGCCTGGGCCGCCAGCGGCAGGCCGAGCATCAGGGCGGCAGTCACCGGCACCAGCAGGCGGCGGCGGAAGGGAACAGCGGGCAGGGTCATCGACAGGCTCCTTGTCACATCGAATCAGCGGGAGTCTGTCAGCATAGACGAAAGACACCCGGCCGACTGGAGGTCGACCGGGCGCCATGGCCCTCTGGCGTTGCGAGGGGCTTAGCCCAGGGTTTCACCGGCCAGCATGAACCAGGTCTCGAGCACCGCATCCGGGTTGAGGGAGACGGAGTCGATGCCCTGTTCCATCAGCCACTTGGCGAGGTCCGGGTGGTCAGACGGCCCCTGGCCGCAGATGCCCACGTACTTGCCCTGGGCCCTGCAGGCCTGGATGGCCATGGCCAGCAGCTTCTTGACCGCCGGGTTACGCTCGTCGAAGAGATGGGCGACGATGCCCGAGTCGCGATCCAGCCCCAGGGTGAGCTGGGTCAGGTCGTTGGAGCCGATGGAGAAGCCGTCGAAGTGCTCGAGGAACTCGTCGGCCAGCAGGGCGTTGGCCGGCAGCTCGCACATCATGATCACCTTGAGGCCGTGCTCGCCGCGCTTGAGGCCGTTGGCGCCGAGCAGCTCGACCACCTGGCCCGCCTCCTCCGGGGTGCGCACGAAGGGCACCATGATCTCGACGTTGGTCAGGCCCATCTCCTCGCGAACCCGCTTCAGCGCCCGGCACTCCAGCTCGAAGCAGGGGCGGAAGGCGTCGGAGATGTAGCGAGCGGCGCCGCGGAAGCCGAGCATGGGGTTCTCCTCGCCGGGCTCGTAGAGCTTGCCGCCGATGAGGTTCTCGTACTCGTTGGACTTGAAGTCCGACAGGCGCACGATGACCCGCTCCGGATAGAAGGCCGCCGCCAGGGTGCTGATGCCCTCCACCAGCTTGTCGACGTAGAAGTCCACCGGGCTCGCGTAGCCGGCGGTGCGCAGGTCGATGGTCTGCTGCAGGTCGGCGGGCAGGCGGTCATAGTCGAGCAGCGCCTTGGGGTGCACGCCGATCATGCGGTTGATGATGAACTCCAGGCGCGCCAGGCCGACGCCGGCGCTGGGCAGGCTGGCGAAGCCGAAGGCGCGGTCGGGGTTGCCGACGTTCATCATGATCTTGAAGGGGATCTCGGGCATGGCATCGACGCTGGTCACGCTGCGATCGAAGGCCAGCAGCCCCTCGTAGACATGGCCGGTGTCGCCCTCGGCGCAGGAGACGGTCACATCGATCCCGTCGGCCAGCACCTCGGTGGCGTCGCCGCAGCCCACCACCGCCGGAATACCAAGCTCACGGGCGATGATCGCCGCGTGGCAGGTACGCCCGCCGCGGTTGGTGACGATGGCCGAGGCCCGCTTCATGATCGGCTCCCAGTCGGGGTCGGTCATGTCGGTGACCAGGATATCGCCCTGCTGCACCTTCTCCATGTCCTCCGGAGAGAAGACCACCTTGACGGCGCCCTGGCCGATACGCTGGCCGATGGCGCGGCCGGAGATCAGGTTGCGCCCCTTCTCCTTGAGCTGGAAGCGCTCCAGGGTGCCGCCCTCCTGCTGGGAGACCACGGTCTCGGGGCGGGCCTGGACGATATAGAGCTTGCCGTCGTCGCCATCCAGGGCCCACTCGATGTCCATGGGGCGCCGGTAGTGCTCCTCGATGGTGACCGCCTGGCGGGCCAGGGCCATCACCTGCTCATCGTTGATGCAGAAGCGGCCGCGCTCCTTGAGCGGCACGTCCACGGTCTGCACCGACTTGCCGGCGCTGGCCTCCTTGCCGTAGACCATCTTGATCAGCTTGGAGCCCAGATTGCGGCGCAGCACCGCGGGGCGCCCGGCGGCCAGGGTCGGCTTGTGGACGTAGAACTCGTCGGGGTTCACGGCGCCCTGCACCACGGTCTCGCCCAGGCCCCAGGAGGCGGTGACGAAGACCGCATCGCGGTAGCCGGACTCGGTGTCCAGGGTGAACATGACGCCGGAGGCGCCAGTCTCGGAGCGCACCATCTTCTGGACGCCGGCGGAGAGCGCCACGTTCTCGTGGGCGTAGCCGCGGTGCACCCGGTAGGAGATGGCGCGGTCGTTGAACAGCGAGGCGAACACCTCATGCACGGCGCGCTTGATGTTGTCGAAGCCCTCGATGTTGAGGAAGGTCTCCTGCTGGCCGGCGAAGGAGGCATCCGGCAGATCCTCGGCGGTGGCCGAGGAGCGCACCGCCACCTTGAGGTTGGGGTGCTGGGCGAGGAGCTGGTCGTAGGCGCTGCGCAGGTGCTGCTCGAAGGTGGGCGGCAGCGGGGTGTCGATGATCCACTGACGGATCTCGGCGCCGGTGCGGGCCAGGGCGGTGACATCGTCCACGTCCAGGGTGGCGAGTGCGGCGTTGATGCGCTCGTTGAGCCCTTCGTGGGAGAGGAATTCGCGGTAGGCGTGGGCGGTGGTCGCGAAACCACCGGGCACGGTCACCCCGGCACCCGCCAGGTTGGAGATCATCTCGCCGAGGGAGGCGTTCTTGCCCCCAACGCGCTCCACATCGTCCATGCCCAGCTCATCGAACCACAGAATATAATCGTCCACGGAACCCCCTTGGCTTTCGACGACAGGTGATCATGCCAGCGAGGCATGATGGGATGGTCGGCACTCTACCAAGAGCTGGCCATATTCGCCATTGGTCTAACAGCGAAGGCAATGGAGGATTTTTACAACAATGGGCCCTTTTCGGGCTTTTATGTAGTCGCCTAACAATATGTCCGATAAATGAGGCTTGTTAGCCGTCGTCGCGGCACCGACAATGGCCGGACTTTCACCACGAGACGTTGGCTACCACATGACCCGTACCGCCTTCTTCATCTCCGACGGCACCGGCATCACCGCCGAGAGCCTTGGGCGCAGCCTGCTGGCACAGTTCGAGAACGTCGAGATCCGCATGGTCACCAAGCCCTATATCGACTCTGTCGAGAAGGCCGAGAACCTGGTGGAGGTGATCAACGGCACCGCGGTGCACGATGGCGAGAAGCCGATCATCATCGACACCATCGTCGATACCCGCATCCGCGACGTGATCCGCCAGGCGGAAGGCTTCAAGATCGACATCTTCTCCACCTTCCTGGAGCCCCTGGAGCAGGAGCTGAGCACCCGCTCCAGCTACAGCGTCGGCCGCACCCACGCCATCGGCACCGATGAGGTCTATATGGACCGCATCCACTCGGTGCACTTCGCCCTGGACAACGACGACGGCGCCCGCACTCATCAGTACGACAAGGCCGATGTGATCCTGGTCGGGGTATCGCGCTGCGGCAAGACCCCCACCTCGCTCTACCTGGCGCTGCAGTTCGGCATCCGCGCCGCCAACTACCCCCTGACCGAGGACGACCTCGACGAGGACGGCACCCTCAAGCTGCCGAAGGCCCTGGCGCCCCACCGCCACAAGCTGTTCGGGCTGACCATCGACCCGCGCCGGCTGGCGGCGATCCGCCACGAGCGCCGGCCCAACAGCCGCTACAGCTCCATGGACCAGTGCATGCAGGAGGTCGAGCAGGCCGAGAGCCTCTATCGTCAGCTCCACGTCCCCTGCATCGATACCACCCGCTTCTCGGTGGAGGAGATCTCCACCCGGATGATCGCCGAGATGGGGCTGACCCGCCGCTTCTCGCCCCGCTAACGCACCACCCCGGCCCTTCTCAGCCGGGCGATATCGTCCGGCGACAGGCCCACCTCGGCCAGGATGGCATCGCTGTCCTGGCCGAGGCGCGGCGGCGCCACCTCGCTGGTGGCGGACTCGCCGTCGAAGCGCAGCGGGTTGCCCACCTGGGGCACCTCGAGCGCGCCCCGCATCAAGGTGCGGCGCATCATGCGATGCTGCACCTGGGGGTCGTCGAAGACCTCGGTGAGGGTGTTGATGGGCCCGGCGGGAATGCCCCGGGCCTCCAGCTCGGCGAGCCACTCATCGCGGCCACGCGTCATCAGGATCGCCTGAATCAGCGGCACCAGCACCTCACGGTTGCCGACCCGGGCCGCGTTGGTGGCGTAGGCCGGGTCATCGGCCCATTCGGGATGGCCGAGCAGCCGAGCGAAGCGGGCGAACTGGGCGTCGTTGCCCACGGTAAGCACCAGGTGGCCATCGGCGCAGGCGAAGGCCTGGTAGGGCACGATATTGGGGTGGGCGTTGCCGTGGCGCTCCGGGTTGCGGCCCGAGACCAGGGCGTTGAGGGCCTGGTTGGCGAGCGTCGCCACCTGAACATCGAGAAGGGCCACGTCCACATGGCGCCCCACCCCGGTGCGCTGCCTCTCCTGCAGCGCTGCCAGCACTCCCACGGTGGCGTAGAGCCCGGTCATCACATCGGTGATCGCCACGCCGGTCTTCATCGGCATGCCGCCGGGCTCGCCGCCCAGGCTCATCAGCCCGCCCATGGCCTGGATCATGAAGTCGTAGCCGGCGCGGTGGGCATAGGGACCCTCCTGGCCGAAGCCGGTGATGGAGCAGCCGATCAGCCGCGGATTAAGCGCCTGGAGGCTGGCGTAGTCGAGGCCGTACTTGGCAAGCCCGCCCACCTTGAAGTTCTCCAGCAGGATATCGGCGCCCTCGGCCAGCCGGCGCACCAGCGCCTGCCCCTCCTCGCTGGCGATATCCACGGCCAGCGACTGCTTGCCGCGGTTGGCGCAGAGGTAGTAGGCGGCCACCTGCTCCAGGGAGTCCCCCTCGGCCAGCCAGGGCGGCCCCCAGCCCCGGGTGTCGTCGCCCCGCTCGGGGTGTTCGACCTTGATCACCCGGGCGCCAAGGTCGGCGAGCAGCTGGCCGGCCCAGGGGCCGGCCAGCACCCGCGACATGTCGAGCACCGTGATGCCTTCCAGCGGTCCGCTCATCTTGGGCTCCCTGTTACCCGGTAAAGGCCTGGAGGCCGGTCTGGGCGCGCCCCAGGATCAGGGCGTGGACGTCGTGGGTCCCCTCGTAGGTGTTGACGGCCTCGAGGTTCATCACATGGCGGATCACATGGTACTCGTCGCTGATGCCGTTACCGCCGTGCATGTCGCGGGCCACCCGGGCGATGTCCAGCGCCTTGCCGCAGTTGTTGCGCTTGATCAGCGAGATCGCCTCGGGCACCAGCTGGCCGTCGTCGATCATGCGACCCACGCGAAGCGCCGCCTGCAGGCCCAGGGTGATCTCGGTCTGCATGTCGGCGAGCTTCTTCTGGATCAGCTGGTTGGCAGCCAGCGGGCGGCCGAACTGCTTGCGCTCCAGGGTGTAGTCGCGCCCCGCATGCCAGCACGCCTCGGCGGCGCCCATGGCGCCCCAGGCGATGCCGTAGCGGGCGCGGTTGAGGCAGGAGAACGGGCCCTTGAGGCCGGTGACGTTGGGCAGGCGCGCCTCGTCGGAGACCTCCACGTCCTGCATGGCGATCTGGCCGGTGATGGAGGCGCGCAGGCTGAACTTGCCCTCGATCTTGGGCGCGGTGAGGCCCTTCATGCCCTTCTCGAGGATGAAGCCGTTGATCACCCCTTCGTCATCCTTGGCCCAGACCACGAAGACGTCGGCGATGGGCGAGTTGGTGATCCAGGTCTTGGTGCCGTTGAGGCGCCAGCCGCCGTCGGTGCGAGTGGCGCGGGTCGCCATGCCGCCCGGGTCGGAGCCGTGGTCCGGCTCGGTGAGGCCGAAGCAGCCCACCCACTCGCCGCTGGCCAGCCTGGGCAGGTACTTCTCGCGCTGGGCCTCGCTGCCGAAGGCGTGGATGGGGTACATCACCAGGCTCGACTGCACGCTCATGGCGCTGCGATAGCCGGAGTCGACCCGCTCCACCTGCCGGGCGACCAGGCCGTAGCTGACGTAGTTGAGCCCGGCGCAGCCGTAGCCCTCGATGGTGGAGCCCAGCAGGCCGAGCTCGCCCATCTCGTTCATGATCTCGCGGTGGAAGATCTCGTGGCGGTTGGCCTCCAGCACCCGGGGCAGGAGCTTCTCCTGGCAGTAGTCGTGGGCGGTCTGGTGGACCATGCGCTCGTCTTCGGTGAGCTGGTCGACGAGGCGGAAGGGGTCTTCCCAGGTGACGGGGGTGATCTGGCTCATGGCGTAGGTTCCGTGGCGGCTCAAGGATTAATTTCTACATTTTTGATTAATGTAGACCAAAGGGGGCGATCTGCCAAGCATAAACCCAGGCGGCCAGGCATAAAAAAGGTCCCCCGAAGGGGACCAGGTGGAGCACGCCAGCTCACTCGTGGATCGCCGGGTGATTCAGCGATCATGCCTTTGCTATTGCGAAGAGCGGGCCAGAAGTCAGAAGACCGCTTTACTTACAAAAGGATAGGAGAACCCGGGGCCTCAGACAGGCATTCCAGCGAAGCCGCGGCGTGCGGCACTGCACCATCCGGGCGCCCCGCAGGCGCGAAATGCGCCATGGCGAGGCAGTATCAGGCGCCAGTCGACGGGGCCCGACTCCTGCGAGTGACTCACAGTCGCTCCCTGTGGATGCGCCCGCCCTTCATGATCAGCCGCAGGTTGCGCTCCGGGTCGTTGAGGAAGTCGAGGTCGCGGCTCGGGTCGCCGTCCACCACCAGCAGGTCCGCCAGGGCGCCGGGCTCGATGCGCCCGAGGGTGCCGGGATAGGGGTTGCGCGGACCCGAGAGCGCGAGCAGCTCGCCGTTGCGCCCGGTGGCCATGGCCAGGGCCGTCAGGGGGTCGTAGAAGCGGGTGAGCTTGGCCAGGTGGCGCAGCTGGTTCGGCGTGTTCTGGGGGCTGAAGAGGATATCGGTGCCCCAGGCCGTCTTGACGTCGAAGCGCTGGGCCATCTCATAGGCGCGCACCGTGCCCTCGGCGACCCGGCGCTGGGACTCGCGGCGCGCGGCGTCGGGATAGACGTTGGCGTCCTCGTCCTGCAGGAAGGGCTGCAGGCTCCACCAGGCGCCCTCCCCGGCCATCATCCGCACGCTCTCCTCGTCGGCCAGCTGGCCATGCTCGATGGAGCGCACCCCCGCCCGCAGGGCGCGCTGGATTCCCCGCGGCGTGTAGACGTGCACCATCACATAGGTGCCCCAGTCGTCGGCGGCCTCCACCGCGGCGCGCAGCTCGCGCTCGGTGAACTGGGTGCTGTCCAGGGGGTCGTAGGTGGAGGCTACGCCGCCGCCGGCCATCAGCTTGATCTGGGAGGCGCCCAGCATCAGCTGCTCCCGGGTGCGGCGCAGCACCTCGGCCTCGCCGTCGGCGATCGCCGCCACCCCCTGGCGCTCCTGTTCGCTGAGCGGCGTGGCGGTGCCGCGGGGCACCTCGTGGCGCATGCGGAAATCGCCGTGGCCCGACGTCTGGGAGATCATGGCGCCGGCGGGGAAGATCCTGGGACCGGCCACGATGCCCTCGTCGATGGCGCGCTTGAGCGCGAAGGAGGGCCCGCCCACGTCGCGCACGCTGGTCACCCCGCGCATCAGGGTGCGCTCCGCCTCCCGGGCCGCCACCAGATGCACGTAACCCACGTCGGCGGTCATCGCCGCCACCTGAGTGATGCCCGCCAGGGTGGTGTGCCAGTGGGCGTCGATCAGCCCCGGCATCAGCACCCGCCCGCCGCAGTCGATCACCTCGGCCCCTTCGGGGTCGGCGTCACCGGGCAGCAGCGCCGCGATGCGCCCCGCCTCCACCCGCACCGCCACATCGTCGCGCAGCGGCGCCCCGCTGCCGTCGAACAGACGCAGGCGGGTCAGCAGCAGCGGACCCTCGCGCTCCTTCGGCGCCTCCCCCCACCGCGGAGGGGGCGTGCAGGCCGGCAAACAGCGCCATGACGGCGGCGGTTCCGCCCAGGAAGTGGCGGCGGCTGATCTCCGCCATCATGCGCTCGTGGAAGCGCTGCAGCAGCGGCGAGCCGCAGCAGCAGGCCCCGTGGGCGTGAAGCCCTGCGAGGTGGGTGGGTTGAAGCGGCTGAGGCATGGCGATTTCCTTCGTCATGGCGTGGCGCGGCCGGTTGGCGTCCGCGCGGTCAGCGTTTGACACTAGCGCGCTCTTCTGGCGGCGGCCAGCCCCGTTCGCGGCCGATGCGCTTGATGCCGAAAGCTCGGTTGTCGTTACTTGCAAAAGCCTGCATAGGCATGAACGAAAAATCAGAGAGTTGGCGAATTTTTTGCACCATAAAGCTGCATATATTGGAGGCATAAAGCTGCATAATTTGGCTTACAAGGCCATTGACCAAACAGCAGCGTAGTAATATTACAAAAAAACCCACCAAGAATGGTGGGCTGAAGCTACCTATACGGCAGTTATACGCGGCTTGGATTTATCGGTCTAGGACTGATTTTTTTGGCTGCCTATCCGGCAGTTCACGGCAGCGTGCCGCGCATGGCCGCCTCGATGTAGTTTTTGGCTGCCTATCCGGCAGTTCACTATGAAAAATCAGTTTAAAAACCTTTTAAATCATAACTTTGCTCGTTTTTTCATGCTCCGCACCCTTTTTACGATAGCACTCATAACCAACTGAAATAAATGCTATTTTTTAGCGCAGTAAGAAAAAAGGTGTTGTGGCGCCAGGCTACTCGTTCGAAGTCAGATTACGATAGATACCGCATGATACGCAACACCCTCTACAACAAATTTCAACACCGATTGCCTTATTGGCCAACTCCAAAACCAACCACAGCCGACCACCCGTCAAGCTATACATTCTCTATATTTCTAAAGGGAACTGTGCCACTGTGCATACGACTGGTTGCCAGTCCGTACGAGCTGAATCCTCCTTCTTCTTTTTCTCCATTGCCACGCAACACGCTTCTTCCCAACTGAATATGAATCATAAAGGGCTGCCCTGTACTCTGACTTTCGAGGAAAGATGAGTGGAAATTATCAACAACATTTGGCCTACCTACCTTAGTCGGATCAAATACCTCACCTCTCTTCTCGGCACGTTTTTTCGCCCTTGTCAGCCTCCTCCGCATCGCACCCGGAAATATCTTGTCAATGGCCTGATTACGGAAAAATTTAACCTCTTCATATTCCCCATCTTCCGCTAAAGCAGTATCACCAATAGCAAAAAGGCGCTGATCCGCCATCATTGAAAAATATTTATTACTTTTGAAGTTATCCAGCTTATCTTTATCTTCGCAAAAAAAATCAATGGTATCTCCAAGAGAAAGGTCAGACCACTTTGGAAAAGATACGCCCATGTCAAATGGATGATTGTTGATCATAAAATAGTGCAGTGCCGTAATGCAGCGGCCTGAAAGCAAGCCAAAATCCGCATCGACCGGAAGGTAATTTACAGAAAAGTAATATCTACTCATCATAGCCAGCCTCACTTACCTTTTTGAAACAAACCACCCTTAACAAGGGTTGCCATCAGATAATGATACTCGGGGCTAATTTCTTTTCCTGAAAAACCATCTTCCAAAAACTTATCGGATCTAGAAAGAATAGAGTAGAAATCTTGCCCAGACTGCGGCCCACGGCGCACTAGAAATGTCGAGCTATCAGCACCGTACTCGCTAACGCGAAGTGGCTTTTCTGCGCCGGACTCCCACCAGTCGTCTATCATCTGAATGGCTGCACCCACTTTCGTTGACGTAAAGCTAGCTGCCTCTCTTCCATCGCTAGTTTTTGTTTTAACTAGTCGTTTACCGGGAAGGTCATCACTGGATTCCTTTGTCACAAGCATCTGACTTGGGTAAATCTCTTGGCAAAACCCCACTTTCAGCCTGGCGGTTATATCAGCGAACCAAAAGGCTCTAGGGTCATGCAGCGCCCGACTCACGCCATCAGATATGATGCCGAGAAGATATTGCGATCGCTCATCCCAGTCTTTTGGATTTTTACCTTGAAAATGAAGGTTGCTGACTGAAAGCTTTTCATCATGCTCAGGAATCTTTAGGGAAACCTCCAACTCGCTTGTATGCTGGTTCTTCCAAAGCCAGCTCCCGTCTAATAGGTTAATACAATAACGCCTCGCAAGTTCATCGAAGCCGCCTGCATCTCGATAGTTCACAGCCAGCATTTTCATATGGGCATTAAGATTGGGGTCACTACAAGTCAAGGGCTGCATTGAGCCAGGCTTAACTCTCAAAGAAAACCGACAGTATAAAGTCTCAACATTAGGTGGTACAAAGCAAGACTCGGAATAGAACAAATTACTGTACCCAAGCTTACTCAGAGCAAGGCCATCCTTAGCCTTACCAGCCGACGAATATCCCTCCGAGTACGAAGCCTTGATACCTCGAGAATAATAGCTATCAACTTCTAATGGCTCAAAATTACTGTGCGAGGTCTTATAATAGAACACTGCTTTTCCAGGAGACAAAGATCGCTCGTAGCTCAAATTGTTACATAGATCAATCATTGGATAGCTCTTGCTGTTAGACTCTGCCCATCAGCATAGCTGAATTTTCAGTGCGCATCCCCCAGAACGCTTCCTCCGCCAGCGCTCGCCACCCTCGCAATCGGAACTCGACCGGTGAAGCCAGGCGAGCGCCTCCAAGCAGGGACTCAGCATAGGCGTGCGTGGGTTCTAAAGCCCCCTCCCTTTCGGCGGGCTCTTCCAGCAAGCCGTAGCCAGCCATTACTGGTTTTATGTTATTGAATTTTGAAAAAAAGTTGAGCGATTGCTCTAGCCCATCACACCCCATAGACTCAGGTACTATCCAACGGCCACTGCGCGGCAAACGCTGCAGCTCATGGAACAGCACGGCACCCGCTTCTACTCGACACCAGTCAGTCTCAATATCATGCGCGGGAGGATGCAAGGTTCCCCCAGCAAAGCGACCCGGAAAAGCCGTATGCAGAAGCTGTGTGTCTATCGATGCTAGCTCATTGTCAGGATCATGGACACGAATCAAAAAATCCATCGTCATGTCACAGTAACGGGATGGTCTAAGTCCCGGCCGCATAACCTTCTTACCTACACGTCTTATCGTGGCTGGAAGTTTTGTTTCACTCCAGTCTTGATATTCACGCAAAAACCAAGCCACACCGCTAAAAGAAAGCTCAGAACCATGGATGGCATTTAATTTTATCTCGTACTCTTTTGTCATGCCCCATAAAGCAGTCAAAGAGGGGATTCCAGAAAGGTAAGGCGCTGACATCGCTGAAGCATCATACACCTTAACTTTTTTTAGATAGATAAACTTATCGCCTTTGCCGGCTTCACAAAAAACTTCAGGCTCTGATTCTTGCAGGGCTTCCTGTTTACCAAGCAGGCTTATCAGAACATTTTCCAAGGGCCTCATAAGAAGTGGATGGTAAGCCAAGCTTATCGAACTACCATGCATACTCAGTTGCTTATTAAGCTCCAAGCTCAATTCTCTACCCAGCTCGAACCTGGAACTAAAATAGTTCGAAGACACTTTCCATTCTAGTGTATCAAGAACAACAGAAGGCACTTGACTCAGACACTTTATCGACTCTTTCCACTCAAAAATAGGCGCAACCCAATCAGCCAAATGACTTTTAACAGATGCAACGGCGTGCCTTCTCTCGGATTTTCTGATTTTATCAGTAGATATATCTTTGGAGTTAATGATAGCTCTACATGCTGACAAAAAACCTTTATTATAAACCGCTCTTTTGAAAAATAGTGATCCACCTGATTCCAAACACTTAATACCCGCCCCTGCCAAGCTGGCACTTTCATCTCTTATCAGTCTTGGTGGATAATTGAGAATATGTAAGTTTCCGCCTGTCGAGCCTGAAAGGTCGCCTAAACTTGTTGGATGCGGATACTTAACAATTCCAAAGCTCCCTATTTTCTTTCGCTGCAGCCTCTCAATCTCAACCATGAAAGAGTGAGAAACAATAGGTGTTATTGCGACATAGCATGACTTATACAAAAACCTGACTTGAGTAGAATAACTGCTAACCATGCTTGGCTTATGTTGAGCACCAGCAAGCTCTGATATCTTGTTAATCCATTCATCTACTGTCGAGGCATCAACTCCAAATTGCAGCAGCGAATTGATCCAAGTATCATTATTTTCTCGAAGCACAATAGATAGATTAGCGGCATTTCCCTGCCAGAGAAAACAAGCTCCAAAAAGCTTTGCTACGTTATAGTCCGCGGAGTTATGTGACCAGCCGAGCTCCTTTTTCATGCCGTTTGAGGAAATATACCCTGGAACCGTGCTCGGTGTATTCGCGACAATTCGTTGCCCAGCAACCCGTGAGTCAGGAAATTTAAGATTATGCGTGTGCTGCCAAGCGACTTGATCAAGACATCTTTCCAGGAAGCTGCTGTCATTCAAATGTTGTTTGGCAGACTCTTCACAAAGAAGGTTCTCACCCACTTCTTTTTTTTGAGACAAGTTTGTCAAGGCGACTATTGCTGTGTATTCGCTACCAGTTACGTCTAAGAGGGATGTATAAGGCGCGAAATTCTTCCTGATCTCAACTGAACGATCTTGCATATTTTCAATGGCTGATATTTCGTCAATATGCATTCAAGTCACCAATGAGGAAGGTAAGTGGCGGAAGCTCCAAAGTCAGCCGGCATTTTGGCTTTTGACAACTCCATAACTTGACGAAGGAAAAAAATTGGACGGCTCGGCGGAAACCTTACATGAGAGGTTATCTTGCTTGAAGAAAGCAAATAGCCATCCTCAAAAAGGAGGTAAACTTGCTCTTGCGTGGTTTGTAACAGAGCGGCTGACTCTTTGACGGTGAGCAGCATATCACCATAGTTTGGTAGCTTTGATTTTGGGTGAGAGGCCACAACATCAGATAAAAAACTTAAAATTTCTTTTAGTACAAAGTTCTCTTTTAAAGGCAATCCTCTTATCAAGCCAGAAGCTAAAACCTTACTTCCCAAAGCAAAGCTGACCGCTGTTTTATTATAGCCTTTAACCAGCTTTGCTTTAGAAAGCTCCAAGTCTGAAGAGAGAGACTCATTAAATATGCGTGGCCAGCAAGTATAAAAATCTACTGCTTCACGCAGCATTTTTTCAACTTCTTCTTCATTGTTCACATCCGCGTCATTTATGATACAAAAATATAGCAATGCAGCATACCTAATAGAGAAAGAGCGTGTTTCCTCCAGGGGAGAGTGCCCCGCCAAATCGCACCGCACCACCAAATTACTAAGCCAAAGACTCTTTTGATCAGCCGGAGTCACAGGCGCTAACGACAAATCATAACCGCATTGACAGTGACCTATAACCTCACTATCAAGATATGAAATGTGAGCTCCGCAACTTGGACAATTACGGACAAGGTCAACGCCATGCTTGGCGCATGCAGTATAGGGAATATAGTGCCAGGCCTGAGGTATATATAAGATTTCTGAAAGACAAAGAGGACAGACAGGAATCGATGACTTTCTTATGAAGCAGCGAGGAATGTGCCCCCCCCCTCTTGCTACGGCACGGTAATTACCGCAAAAATCAGCTGCCGAGTTTCGCAGTGACAGTGCTAGCAGCGGTAGACCTTCATTTTCTGTCAACTTTTCAAATAACGAAAGCGCTCTAACTCTAAAGCTGCTATTTTGCCGTGCATGCCAGATATTGACGATTTTCAAATCTAAAGGAAATGCTCCTCCTGCCTCGTGATCCTGCTCCTGTAGCCACTCCTTGACGGCACCACTCAATAATCGATAAGACTCAAGAAAATTGGCTTCAGTCAACCGCAGAAGATAGCTTTCTAGCGACTCGTCCGAAAATGGCTGTGGCTGAACCAGTAACTGCATACACAACCTCCTATGACTTTTTTCCTTTAGAAATCAAATGTTCAATAGACTTCTAAAATTTCCTGCCGGTACTGGTTAGAAAAATAGATTCCCATGAGCGTGGTCACCTTATGTGACAAGCCATTTTTTTGTTCTGCTGCTTCGCTCTCAGCCACTGAGCCACCTACCTCTTGCTCCACAAGATGATCAGCAAAAGGTGAGAGATTCATCTTTGTGTCCAATACACTACTCTCTTCCTCTATCCTGGATAGCACAGCCAGGTCATCAGGCAGATCATCCGCTACTCTTCTCGCGAAGTGCTTTAACTTTTTCTCAGCAATCACAAAAAGCCAGGCATGACCGTCGAGTTTTTTTCTTTTTCTCAAGATTCGCCCTAGCACCTGACGAAAATACATTTCAGTTCTGATTCGACTGAGATAACAACACACCTGCAAGCGCGGGATATCAGTACCCTCACTGATCATACCAACAGAGATAATCCATTTATTGGTACCGTGTCGAAAAGCGTCAATGCACTCGTGAGCATCAGGTGAACGATAAGTCACAATGACACTGTCTTCTCCCAACCGTGCCAGAGATCTTGCAATTAGGTAGGCATGCTCTACATCCGTGGCAACGGCTAGCCCTCCAGCATCAGGGACTTCTCCACGCACCTCGTTCAGTTTTTTTGTCGCCAGCGTCAGAAGCTGCATCATGACTTCTTCATGGCGTACCAGATCTTCATAGGTCACTGGCGACTCGCGAAGCAGGCAGTCCACGCTACCGAACTCTTGCGTCTGCTTGGCATCACAATCTTCCAGCTCCAGCTGGACTTGCTGATTATCCAACAGTACAATTCGAGGTGATCGGCATACACCATCATGAACGGCCTCTTGCAGGCCATACCGATAGTCGCATACCAGCCGTCCATCAGGATCCGAGTAGCGAGCCAGCACGATGCTGCGCTCATCCGAGCGCCAAGGCGTGCCAGATAATGCCAGTGTGTAAGTAGCCCGATCTTGCACCCGCTGTAGAATCTCATATCCCCAACGATTACTCATTACGGGATCTCCACCAGCGCAGTGATGTATTTCGTCAAATACCGCTAACACCCGATATTCATCAAGCAGCTGCCATAACGCCTCTTCCAAGAATGGCATCGCCTGATAAGTGTATGCGGCTCCCACAGCGCCAATGGTGCCATCGAGCCGCTTCCCCAGCACCTCAAAAAAAGTGCTACGGATTCCCTCGACGACCTGCCGAGATGGCGCAAAGCAGATCACCAGATCGATACGCCCCGCTTTCATCAACGCCGAGGCAAGCCCTGCTGCCATGCGTGTCTTGCCGGCTGCTGGTGTCGCTTGACAGAAAAAGTGCGGTGACTGCGGCTTCAGCTTTGTCATTGCCTGGTCAATGCAGGCTCGTTGCCACTCACGCAGCTTCATGGGCTACTCCCATGTAATGCTTGCAGAGTCTTCTCTAGCGCACGCAACTGCCCCAGCAAACGCGAGCTACGGTTGCGAGCCTCCAGATATTCGGCTTTCAAGGTGTTCGCTAGCTGAGGGAGCTCCTCCATGAGGCTCTTGTACTTCTCCGCCTCCCCTAGGCTGCTGAGCATATCCAGCCGAGTCTCCTTATGCTGAGCCTCGAGGAGTGCTATTTGCGTGAAGCCTTGCTTAGGCTCGCCGTCCGGCCCATCGAGAAACGATACGTCCATGGCACCCGTCATTGCACCAAGTTTTGCTTCGAACCCAGGCGAAATCAACTTGACCCGTAGGTCCGAGGGTTTCTCCAGCACATGGTACACCTGCCCACGCTGTCGCCGCACAGAGTCTCTCTCCACCCAGCCATTCTTGATCATGCGCTTCACGTGGCTGTAGAGATACTTCCTCAAGTCACTGATTTCAAAATCAAAATCATGAATGCACTCTGCATAGGCATCGCGCACACGGGTCATGGTGAAAGTGGAAAAATCTTCCTGCATCAACAGGTTATAGAGGCGCTGATCGAGCGAGCAAATTCGAGGTTTCATGCAGCACCTGGAGGGTCATAGGGCACGAGAATCACAAAATGCGGATTATAGTCCGTGGCTGCTATGACCGCAACGCCGCATAGTGCCGCCTCAGATCCGACGAGGGGCCTATGGACCAGCTGGCAGTCGCACTGGGGAAACAGATACGTCAAGCACGGAAGGTGCAGAGCCTTTCCCAGGACAGGTTAGCCCTACTGTGCGGCATCGATCGCAGCTACATGGGCCGAATCGAGCGCGGCGAAGTCAATTTGACGGTTCAGAAGCTCTATCTAATAGCACAGACGCTCCAGCGTGACCCTCGTGAGCTGCTGCCTAATGCAGATCACCTAAATTAGGTATTGCATCACTTACCGTGTATATCAGCTCTTTGTCACCTGAGCAGATGACATCTCAGAGCCTACTGCGCAGATTCACGTCGTGCCAAAAGTCTAAATTTGAAATGCGGACAAAGTAATGCGGTGAGCTACTATGGCCTCCTGAGTAACAGCCAACTGCTGCTCATGAAGTCCTTCCAGCAACGTACTCAACTCACGATCTCGGCGGTTATTCTCCAGTGACCGCAACACGTGCTTTTGAGTCAGGAAGGTCCCCGGCTTATTGGCATGCTCAGGCACCTCGGCATTCGGCCCGGGTAGCAACAGCCACAACCTCTCACTCCCCACGAGTGGTAGGTACGTATTGATTGCGATCGATAGACCCCCAGCATCGTAATCACCGCAGTACCCCAGGTGAACGTCTTCAGGGAGCCCCCTGAGCCAGCGATTGAGCGCGCCCTGCCCTTGGTTATGCCCTCGGTAGCAGAACAGTGTCTGGCGGTGCCAGGTAGTGGGCAAGAGCGGTAGCAGATCCCACCACCGATCCATCACAGCACCGTTTTCAATGATCATAACACGACGGCAATTTTCCATATCCAACACCAGCCGGGAAGTCTCCACCGACAGCACGGTTCCTGACGGCGTGGGCACCCGCACAACACCGCCGTCATCACCCGTCACCACGACCGACCCGCCCGGCATGGCGACCCGCTGTAGACTCCCCAGGGCCGCTTTTCCGGAGAGCTTTTCATCACGCACGTCGCCAGCCATGCCGATACGGTCCTGCTGCATGTTCAGGGTTACCAGGTCAGCCCCCATCTCCCGCTGAAAGGCATGCGCCAGCACGTCGCGATCGCGCTGCGAAAGGTGCAGGATTTTACCCACCCTCGTACCGACACCCAACTCCTCATGCAGCTGAGCCCAGCTCTTTGACCAGCCCACCGATTCCCGCTGGAATCTCAATACCCTTTGCACACTGGCAGTCATGCGGCGCATGCATCCTCCTCCTTGCGAAACACGATATCGCCGACCTCGATGTTGCCCGAGTAGCGCTCCACCTGATGGGCCTGGAGCTCGAAGGATGGTACCGGCGCCCTGTCGGCCATGAGAGCCTGAAGGCGCTGCAGGACTGCCAGGAGCCACACCTCCTCCGGGTGCTCGACGCCCAGCAAGCGATAGGCCTCCAGTGCTGAGGTCGGCCCTACCTCGAGCAGGTGCGGCAGTGCCTCGAAGAGGTTGTCCAGAGCGGTATCGAAAGGATCCTGCGGCTCCTCTACGATATCGTTGCGACCGTCTACCACCTTTATCGGTGCCTGGGTGTCTTCGCCCTCTTCGTTCAGGCTTGCTGCTTTCTGGCGCAGCACCCCAGAGACGATCTCCCCCAGAGAGTGGGCCTGCGAAGCGTCTTCGATATTCGCGGTGGCGCGCAGATCCATGGGAGCTACGGTGGCGCAGACATCCGGGATATTGACTGCACCCTCCACCAGAGTCGGATCCGGCGTGTACCCGGGATTTCGCTCATAGTGGGTCAGAAAGACATCAATGAGACTGCTGTAGCGCCGGGTATCGAGGTCCTTCTCGAGCTTGGCCAGATTCTCCCGGAGCCCATGGGTGGCATCCACCAGATCGCCGCGCATCCGGTCGAGGTTCCGCCGCAAGACCTTCATCAACAGGTACTGCAGCGTGTCACTGGCGCCGGCCAGCCCTGCGAGATAGTTCGGCGTCAGGGTATCGAAGAGCCGGTTGAGGTCCTGAGCCTTGGTAATCGCCCGCTTGTTCTCGAGGATGCGCTGATCCAGGTCGGTGACCATGCTGAACTGGTGGTGGATATAGCCGGTGAACTGCTGTGTGATCTGCCGCAGGGTATCGATCAGGTTGGCCACCAATTCCTGGGCCTGGGCCTCACGTAGCTCCCTGTCCGCCTGCGCCCCGGTGCGCGTCGCCGCGGCGTAGGCACTCGCGATATGCTCCAGCTCTTCCACCAACCCACTGACATCAGCGTTCGACACCTGGCGCTGGTAGCTCTGCGTGACATGGTGCATGAGATCGCTGACCACCCTGGAGACCTGGCTGTAGGGCTGGTCCTCATCGAGGTCGAAGATCAGACGGTGCTTGCGCAGCTGCTCAATGGCCTGCTGGTTCTCGACCGTCTCCGGGATCGCGCCTCGGTTCTCCAGGCAGGCATCCGCCAGTAACTGGGCGTGGTGGTACAGCGCCCACAGGGCCTTCTGTGCATCGTCATGGCGCGCCATGGAAAAGGTCCTCCTGGTCCTGGCTCAGCTCCTCCTCTTCCTCGCGCTCGGCCACCTCGATGCCCTCCTGCTGGCGCACCCACTCCATGAGGTCACGCAGCAGCGACCACTTGCCCGTGGCGCGGTACATCGACCCCGAGGTGCCGATGGGCTCCAGATACCCCATCTTGTCGAGCTTCTCCAGCAGGTGGCGCAGCCGCTGCCGGGGATCGCGCACTTTGCCGCGCAGCCCGAACTTGGTGGCAATCACCTCGAGCTCGTCCTGCAGTGCACTCGACGACTCGATGGCCTTGAGCCATTCACTCTCGCTGATCACATCCATGGCCACGATCGGATGATGCTGGTCCGAGGCGGAGCGCGACATCCGCAACCAGCGAATCATGGCCTCCCAGTTGTTGGTCAGGTCGTCGAACTGGTGACGCAGGATGCGCCGCGTACTGGCATCGTCGGTGTCGAGGTAGACCGCGTAGAAGCTGACCATGTCGCGGGTCTGCGCCAGCCCACGACCCAGCGGTGACAGATAGGCGCTAACCTGCTCCTGATTCGCGGTCGAGGCCAGGTAGTTGTGGATCTCGGGCGTAGCCACCGAGCACACCACGCCGCCCTGCAGCAGGTGCTCCATCGTGGCGCGAAACAGGGGATCAGTGCTCATCGGTGGACTCCTGCGTCATGCTCTGGCTATCCGCCACAGCCTCATGTGTGTCGAGGGCTTCCTCAGCCTCGGGAGACGGAGCTGGCGCCTCCGATGCACCGCGATCCACCAGGCCGGCCAGCAGCGGGTTATGCGTGTTGCTCTCTTTGGGCACCATGCTCATCACTCCCTCGCGCTTGTCGAGCAACACCTTGTTCTCGAAGTAGCGCAGCAGGTCGGTCGTGATGCGCGGCTCCGCGCAGAAGAGCGAGATGTTGCGGTCGTCCATCATGCGGAACAGCTTCACGCTGTTTTCCGGCGCCAGCTCCCCCAGCTCATCGATGGGCCAGGTAATATTTACGCGCTCATCGGGGCACAGGTAACGAGCCAGCGCACTGAACAGCACCAGGATCGCCAGACGCGAGATGCCCTGACTACCCGAGGCGTTGAGGTCGTTGTCGGTGCGGATCGGCACCCGCCTGTCCTGCTCGAAGAACTCAATCTCCAGCTCGACCATGCTCCTGAGGTCGTGCGTGCTCATTCGAGCGTGCTTGAGCTGCCCGTCGATAGTGGTCAGCCGCTGCAGCAGGGCTTCCCCCGGAAGCTCCGTGAACCCGGTCACCGCCCAATCAGCCCAGGCCGAGGCGAAGTCAGCCAGCTCACGCCAGAAGCCGAACTCGTGGATCTTCGCCTTGACCTTCAGACTGACGTCGCTGATCACCGTGAACTCGTGACTGGTGTTCAGGTGGTTGTCGAGGCGACGCGTGATGCTCTTGGTGCTGCTGTCCAGAGTCTTGAGGCTCTCGTGGTAGTCGCTGAGCTCAGAGCCGATCGCATGGACATTGACGATGACGCCCTTCTCGATCTCCGGCACACGATGCTCGAGGAGCGCTTCCAGGTCCTGCATCTGCTCCAGCGTGAAGGCATGAGTCCCGTCTTCGTGCTGACTCCGGTTGCGGCGGTCTTCGCGCATGTTCTGCCAGCTCTGAAAAATCTTCGAACCGGGATGCTGCGCCAGCATGGCCCCGCAACGCCGGGCACTCTGAAGGACGTTCCGGCGCTGGTGCTCCGCCACACCGTGCAGACGCGCCAGCTCATCGTTGAGCTGTTCACGCCCCCTCACCGTCACCTCGCCTGCTGGCGCGTCGGTCGTGGGCAGCAGCGGGATCTCCATGATGGTCTGAGCGACCGTGTCGGCGAGTCGGGTATCGTCGCTGATCTTCGCATTCAGCGTCTTGATCCTCTTCTCTGCCTCATCCCTGGCCGCATTCAGCGTCTTGTGGGCATTCCGGTAGGCGGTTGCGGCTGCCTCCAGGGCGCTCTGTTCACGCGCCAGCATCCCCTCCGCCTTGCTCAAGGCCGTCTCATACGCCGTCTTGTGCGACCATTGATCACGAAGCCAGGCCTCGTACTCGCTCACCCGCGGCCTCAGAAGCTCCGCCTGGGCGATGTCCTCCTTAAGGGTGTCCACAAGCTCGCTGGTCCGGCGTATCGCCCGGGCATCCACGCCTTCATAACTCATGGCCTGCTCTAACCAGTCGCCCAACTGCTTGAGCTCGGCCTTTTCCCGCTGCCTGGAGTCCTCCAGTGCCGTTTCGACGGAGGCCTGCTCGTCCTCGAGCCGCCCCTTGTCGAGCTGGTGATCCGCGATGGCCTGCTGGTACTGGGCCCGGTGGTCACGCTTGCGGCTGTCGCGAAGTGCTTTGGCGGCCTTCTGATGGCTCGCCAGGGCTTCCTGGGCCACCTTCAGGCGCCCTTCCACCTCATCGACGCGGAACTTCTGTTCCTCGCCTATCCGATGCCGCAGGCTGGTATCGCTGGCCTCGGCCTGCTTTAGCCGACCATCCGCCTGCTCGAGGCGATTCTCGGCCAGCTGAACCGCCTGGTCGGCCTTCTTGAGGTCGCTCGACGCCTGCTGCGCCTTGGCCTCCAGTCGCTCGGCGTCGTCCTTGGCGCTGCGCACGGCGAACTTGGTCTTCTCGAGTCGCGCCAGCAGCACATCCTCCTGCTCGGCGGCATCCGGTCGACTGACATCATCGAGCTCGAGCGTAATCCCGAAGGCTTGCTCCAGATTCGGGTCCTCGGCCAGAGCCGGTGACAGGTCGCGGCGTGCCAGCAGGGCTGGATCGAGCACCTTGCCCAGCGTGTCATGCCAAGGTAGTTCGGAGTTGCGCAGAAAGGCCAGCAGCGTGCCGTCCTCGGGATAGAGCTGGCGCGTCAGGGCGTCCAATTGGTCCTTTTTAACCTCCCAGGTTCTGGCGGCGGCCTCATGCGCCCTGACCGCCTCCTCGCGCTCATCCTTTTTGGCGGCGAAGTCGTCCCGAGCGCTATCCCGCTGTCTCTTGGCATTCGTTACCGCAGTCTGCGCATCCTCGATCGCCCGGGTCGAATCATCGAGCTGCGCCTGCTCCTCCTCTAACGGGTAGGCACTGCGCATCCGCTCATCCTGAAGGTCGCTGATCGCCGCCTGCAGCTCGTCTGCTTTCTCGCCGGCCTCCTGGTCGAGCGCCTCGATGTCCTGAGCCTGGCGCTTGAGAAGGTCATTGAGCTCCCGGCTCTGCCGCTCGATCAGGTTCTTCAACTGCGTGGCAAGCTCTTGCCAGCGCGCATGGAGGCGCGTCTGATCCTGTCGGAACTGCTGCTGGGTATCCGTCTTGCGCTTTTCGAACTCGCCCTGGATGTTGGCCACCTTGGAGGTCATCACCGCCAGGTCCTTCTGGGCACCCGTCAGGCGCGACTGGAGATCAGGAATGGACGCCACGCGCTCCCTGCTCCCCGTGATGTCCTGAGCTTCCCACTTCTCCAGGTCATCCTCGAGGCCTTGGATGCGGTTTCTTCCGAGCTCAACAGCTTGGTCGTGCTTGATGATTTCGCCGTTGATCCGGGTGCGCTCCCCGTCGTGACGCTCCTCCAGTTGCTTGAGCTCCCGCTCTTTCTCCTGACGAGCCTCGTCAGCCTCCTCCACCTTGGCCCGGGCCTCCTGGATCACGGTGCGCATAGCCGCTTCATGAGAGGCCAGCGCCACCCTGCTATCCTGCAGGGCGTAGTGGGACTGCAGGCCCTCCCTAAGCTTCGGTACGATCTTCTTGAAGTCCTGCAGGCTCTGCAGGTCGGCCCACAGGTCCACGTTTTTGTGGTGCGACGGGGGCTCGCCGATCGAGATACGATCCTGCAGCATCGTATCGACGATCATATTCTTGAGGCTTTCCAGCAACCGGCCCTTGCTGGCCGCCACCGCGGTCATGGCTTCAATGTGCTGCATTCTTCCCATGCCGTCGCCCAGCGAGAACCGTCGAGCCTCGTTGCCACGACTGAACGGTGTGCTGTTGCGGCGGCGCCGACGGCCACTGGACTGCGGGTCGTTCTGAATAATGGACCGGTAATCCATCACGCTGTTGATCTGATTGCTGACGTTGACGCCGCTGTCAGGCAGCTGTTGGCGCAAGATGTCGTTGGCGCTCTCCCCTCGCTCGTAGTGCTCTTCCATGTCCGGGTGGAACAGCGTGTCATCCGCCGCACCCTCGACAAACCGGTAGGCGTACTGACCCTGTGGCTTGCGGTACATCACCGAGCAACAGACCTCCCCGTCACCGCGCTGGTACTCGAAGACGATCATGCTCTGCTCGTTGGGCAGGTAGTAGTCGCTGAAATTCTTCTTGTCGGCGGCCTGGACCATCAGGCTTGCGGGGTCCTTGCCATAGAAGATGGGGATGAGGTTGAGTGCCGAGGTCTTGCCCGCACCGTTCGTGCCCAGCACATAGCTATGCCCTGAACATGGAAACTTAGATCGGCGACCGGTGATAAACGAGTGGTGCAGGATGATGCTGAGGAGTCCGCTCATGAAAGCCCCAATGCTGTAATTCCTTCACCGAGAATAGATGATGTAACGGATTCCGGCATGATCAGTGACATAGCGCAGGACCTAGCTATCTGCCAGATACAGGCGGGGCCATACCGTGAAGGTACTGGCATGCGGTCTCATCATCGAGCCTCCCTTGATTTACCCAACAATTGACATCATACTTATTCTTTGAATCAACCACTCAAGGAATGCCATGTCAATTCTCGCCACCTATATGCAAAAGGAGCAGCAAGTAAAGCAGCTCCAGGAAGAACTGGAAAGGCTAAAGCATGACGACCGCCTCAAGGCTGAGCTCCAGTTCAAGGATAAGCTGGAAGCTCTCATGCGAGAATTTGACAAGTCGGCTGCAGATGTCATCAAGCTGCTTGACCCACAACAGACAGCGGCCAGACCCTCCAGCACCACGAGCACGGGTCGCGCCAAACGCAAGCTGAAGATCTATAAAAACCCTAATACTGGTGAAGTCGTAGAGACACGCGGCGGCAACCAGAAAACACTAAAAGCGTGGAAGGATGAGTACGGTTCGGACACTGTTGAAGGATGGCTGGTCAGAACAGAGGATTAAAGATCATGCCCTGCCAACCTATAGATTTGGTTGGCAGGGCCGCTTTCGGCCAGAAGCGGAAGTTTAGAACATGCTGATTCATTAACACCTGCAGCAGCCTAGCCTTTGTAGTGGAGCCGCTGGCGAAACGAAAAAGTCGACTTGCCTGCGCTTGTTAGACATGGAAGCACCTAAGATCGTTTGACAATGGGAGGCTGAGCTTTCGCTTCACCACTATTACTTTTCCTTCATTACAAACTTGTATGTCTCGTAGACTTTTATCTCTCCATTCAAATGTTGGCGGCTCTTTCCATGTGATTTCTTCATTATCATTCCCTGGCTCCTTCGTCACCTTTACGCATGATACTTTTCTTGCATAAAGCCAGGGATTATGTCCACAAATAATTCTATCGCCGTGTGGAACGCCATTTATAACTATCGAACGACCAGCCTTATAAGGGACTTCCGCTGATCTATTTGCAAGAAACAGCATATCCGAAGCAGATGATGTGGCTCTTAGGTAAATAAATTGGGTATCCGGATTAAGTGGTTGACGATCCCTTCTGATCCACCAAAACCTTAATCTTCCCAGAAGGTTGATAGATCGACGCCGAAGTTCTTCTCGGGCTCGGGGAGACCCCTGCCGTAGGTCATGGTAGCCTTGCCTAGGAACGGGGACTCCTTGGTCTGCGGCGCCTTCTTCTTGTGCTTGGTGGTATAGAGCATCCGGGCCCGCATCACCTCGAATGAGTAGCCCCGGCCATCGCGGTTCTTGTCCTTGGCCAGCCGGTTGATCGACTCCGTGAAGGCGTTGGTGACCGGGATGTCAGTCTCGAAGTAGGTCAGCATCTCCTCACGCCATTCGCTGACGGCGCTGACAAGATCCTTCCAGACTTCCTTCTGCCCCTGCGGGATGTCGTCAATCCAGGCAGCTAGTGCCTTCTCAGCATCTCGCCGGGTGGCACAGTCCCAGATGTGGTAGAACCGCTCCTTATGCTCGTAGGCTGCCAGGAGCTGAGGGAAGGCCCCCGTCCAAGTCTCCATGATGAGCCGTTCGCGGTCTGAGACATCGTGAGCCCGCTTCAGCAGGATCTTCCGATCACCCTTGAGCGTCCGTCGCTGGTTGGCCGTCAGCTCCTTTCTGAGCCCCTTGCGGACCTTCTCCAAGGCTTCGTTGGCCATACGCACAACATGGAACTTATCGACCACGATGCGGGCCTGTGGCAGCACCGCCTGGACGGCACGGCGGTAGGGCTTCCACATGTCCATGCTGACGATCTCGACCTTGTTGCGGTCGGTCATGTTCATGAGGCGTCTGGTCACGGAGTCCTGCTGACGACCGGGCAACAGGTCCAGCAGGGTACGCTCCTCAAGGTTGGTCAGGATGCAACGGTAGCGGCGGTTCAGGTACAGCTCGTCGATGCCCAGACAACGGGGTGTCTCGAAACGGTGCCAGGTCGCCAGGAACTCAGCCTTCTTCTTGAAGATCTCTCGAATAGTCTTCTCGTCCAGGCCCGTGGTATCGGCCACATAAGCGTAGGGATGGTTGAAGGCTTCCTTCTCGACATGGCTGTAAAGCCTCCGCGTCATGCGATGAGTGTCAACCATCTCGGGGAGTGGTGGGCGGAATGTCTTTCCGCAGGCTCGGCAAGTGTAGCGGCGTCGTACCACCCATAGGGTGACTCGCTTGCCGTGGATGGGCAGATCTCGGTAAGCCACATCGCGCTTGCCAAACCTGACGAACTCTCCCTCTACGCCGCACTCCTTGCAGGCCACAGGGACCGGAGCTTCGACCTGAAAGTGGAGATCATGCTCTTCCATCTTTGTACCCAGGATGCGGTATTCCGGTAAATGGAGGATGTTGTCAGGCAGAATGGTCATGCAAACGTTCCTTGTGCCTCTTTGTCATGTCACGACGGCGATCTCGTGTGATGGCCATCGATCATAAAGATGTGCCGATGCCTGCCCCTTGGGTGATGGTGGGGATGGCGATGCGGTTCCGGCCCCTCCCAGCCCTCATGCTCATGCTGATGGTGGTCGTCATGATAGTGCAGATGGGTGTGCTCCATAGGAGCATGATCATGCTCGAGCGCCATAGGGTTCCCTGACGGCCAGACACGGATCGCGAGCGCCGTCGACACCAGCGCAATCGCCCCCAGCAGGGCGAAGGTCTCGATCAGGCCCACCTCGGCCCCGACTCAGCCGGCCAACGGATAGGCCACCAGCCATGCGAAAGCGAGAACTGCGCGGCGAACAGCGCCGGACGGTCCTCTGGCTGGCACGACTGTTTGAGCAGGCGTCCGGTGAGGGACATGACCAGCGAGGCGCCGGCGGCCCAGGTTAACCCCAGGGTCGACAGACCCAATTTCCAAGAGTGAAATGTGATCGAACGTGGTTTTCGGCTGCCTCAAGGCGCTACGACGAACCCTGCGCCGTACTCCTAGGCAAGCCTCCTCGACAGCCTTTCTCCCCCTGAACCGTACTGGTTCTCGACGGAAGATAGGGCACTGGACGGTGACAACTCAGGCACCGCTGGCAAGCCTTTCGAGGTCGGCAACCACGGCATCCATGGGGTCGCTGTCCCGGATCAGCAGGCGTACTTCTCCCTGGGCATTGAAGGCGAAGACAGCGCTGGAGTGCGACACATCATAGCTGCCTTCGCTGTCTTCTTCACCATACCCGTAGGTCACCCGATAGCGGCGTGTCAGCTTATCGAGTGCCGCTTTATCCCCAGTGAGGCCGATGAACTGGGGGCCGAAGGCGGCGGTGTAGCTATCCAGCGTCTCGGCGTTATCGCGGCGGGGGTCCACCGAGACGAAAAGCACCTGGATGTCATCGCGAGCCGCTTCATCCATGCGCTGGGTGGCAGCGTCGAGGCGCGCCAGGGTAGTGGGGCAGACATCGGGGCAATGGGTGAAGCCGAAGAACAGCAGCGTCGTCTTGCCGAGGAACTGATCGGCGCTCACCGTATTCCCGTTCTCGTCGATGAGTTCGAACGCCAGGGATGGCATCAGCCCCGAGATATCCTTGGTCTGCCAGTCTGGATCGCTGCAGCCCGCAATCCATAGCGTCACGAATAGTGCCATGATACATCGGCGCATCCTGCTCCCCCTACTGTGCTGTCGGCGCCACGGCGCGGAACGTGACACGCTGTCGCTGATTGCCGGCGAAATGAAGATTCACCTCGACGTCGTCACCTACGACGAGGGGGCGAGCCCGCTTCATGAGCATGAGATGATAGCCACCCGGAGCAAATTCGACCTGTTCCCCCGCCGCCAGCTCCAGCTGGGCAACGGGCTCCATGCGGGTGACGCCATCCTGATTGACACTGCGGTGCATCATGACATTACCGAAAGCGGGGCTATCTGCTCCTGTCAGGGTGACGCCCTTCTCGCTGGTATTGGTGAGGGTGAAGTAGCCTGCCGCGGGCAGGTCCCCGGGCAGGAGCCGCAGACGCGCCTCGCTGACCTCCAGTTCGGCAGCCGCCATCGTGCCGGTCGTCGCGATCAGCAGCAGGAAGGTCGAGCACCAGCGTTTCGCCAGGCGCGGCAGACTAGGGTGTGGCGTGAGAGACATCAGCGGCATCAGCGGCATCCTCCTTGCGGGCATCACGGAACAGAAAGCTGAGAATGATCAGAACCCCGATGGCACTCATCATCGTGGCCGGTACCCAAGTCAACAGGCCACCTAGGAGCTGGTCAGTCAGAGGGTCAAGCGGCCAGGCACGTCCGCACACCTCATAGACATCGAAGATGACACTCCGGCTGAAGACGATATAGGCCCCCAGAACGATCTGCGGCGGAATCACCACCAGCAGGATGGCGATGCGCTTGCCGTAGCCGAGACCGCCCTGCTGCGGCGTGCGGCGATCCAAGATCAACCACCAGAACAGCAACCCATCCAGCGCCATGCTCCAGTTCATCACTTGATACAGGTCGGTACTCAGCATCGCATCGAAGTGGACCTCGGGAACCAACCAGAAGTAGATCAGCCCGACGAATAGTACGGGAGCGATCAGGGGATGCTGCAGCGTCCGGTATGCGGGACGCAGCAGGCGCGCGACCGGACTCCACCCTGAAAAGTGCCTGATTCGGGTCGGCAAGCCGTCTGCCAGTACCGGCAGGGGGGCGGCCAGGGCAATCAGGAAGGGACCGGCATGATGCAGTATCAGGTGCTGTGCCCGATGGGTAAAGAACATGTACTGGGCGAGGTAGTCGTAATGGGTCTGAGTGACGCCATAGATGGTGGCGACACCCAGCAGGTAGGCAAGGACTCGACCTGCGCCGGTGGCCTCGCCTCGCCGTCGGCGCTGCCGGAGGCCACGCAGGTAGAGCATGATGGCCAGCAGGCAGCCCCCCGACCAGGCCAGCGAGAACTCCCACGGCAGCAGGTAGCCCAGAGCGGCTTCGAGGTCGATAGCCCTTCCCTCCCCAGAATCGGCATGCCAACGGTGAGACTAGGAGCCCACCGCGCCATGCGGCAAGGTGGGGCTATAAACGCAGACGAAGCCAGAGCCCGCACCTCGGTGCCTGGGAGGCGAGGAAGGCCGCACCCCAACGCACGGCACTTGTTCAGTGGTTGGGTACACCGCCAACGCACCGCCAGTGGCCATGCAGAGGGCGATAGACCCTGGATAAGCCACGACCGAATGTCAGCGTCACGAGACTGACAAGACTCGCCATGTCGTCGTCGTCATGGCCTATGCAGCGCGAGTTCTGCGTAGATACCCTGGTAGCCAGTGTCGTGCTTTCTATCCGGCTCCGGCTCCGGCTCCGGCTTGGGGTTCAGGGATACCATGCGACCGCTGGGGTCATCCAACAGGCCGCGAAGCTGTTCATAATCGAAGGATATGCCCTCGGCCTTGCGTTGGTTGAGGCGTGTGACGGTGTCTACCAACTCGGACATGCTATGCCCTTCTGCCTCCAGAGGCGGGAATGCCTGAACCAGCGGCTGCCCTTCATCCCAGCCGATCTTGATGGGCTGGTTGACGATTTGGACCCGGGTGCCGGCGGGCACGCGATCGAAAATCGACTCGATGTCCCCAGGGAACATGCGAATACAGCCACGGCTGGCACGCATGCCGATACCATCCGGCTGGTTGGTGCCATGAATCAAGTAGCCGTCGAAACCCAGAATAATGGCATGGTCTCCCAGCGGATTGTCCGGGCCCGGAGGCACCACGCTGGGCGCCTCCTCTCCACGCGCCCTGGCTTCACGCTGGACCGACTCGGGTGGGTACCAGGCAGGGTTCTTGATATTCATGGTGGTTTCGGTCACGCCGAGGGGCGTATCGAACCCCTCGCGACCGATGCCGATGGGATAGGTCTCGACACGTGGCGTTTCACCATCGTCAACCTTCGGATAGTAGTAGAGGCGCAGCTCGGCGATGTTGATGACGATCCCGGTGCGCTCCACATCGGGCAGGATGAAGCGCCCGGGTATGGTCACCTCGGTACCCTCGCCGGGAATCCAGATGCTCACATCCGGATTGGCGCGCACGATCTCCCTGTACCCCAGGTTGTGTCGCCTGGCGATGTCGATCAGGGTATCTTCTCGATCCTCCACCGTTACGCGGTAGGTGTCGCCAATCACATTGCCTTCCTCAGGCAGCGGATAGTGGCCGCGGGGCCATTCGCCCTCCTCTTCGGCCTGAGCAACGCCGATGAGTGCCAGCCAAACGACCAGCACCCCCACCAGTGTGCGTGTTCGGAGCTCCCACAATGGAGCTTTCCTCGCTGTACCAGAGTGAGGTTCCGATAAAGCCATCATTCTCTCCCTTTTCGGCTGGACCCTTATCATCCAGACCGACGTGTGTTGAATCGCCATCCAGGCAGCACCAGTAAGGTGGCCAACAGCCAGGTGGGCCAGCTACCGGTTCGGGTGAACGGCGTGTTTCCCACCATGGGCAGCACCTCGCCGCGAAGGCTCGTCGCCTGGAACTGCGGTGCGCGGGCCGTGACACGGCCCTGAGGATCGACGATGGCGGTCACGCCGTTGCTGGTGGCGCGGATCAGGTACCGGCCGTTCTCCAGCGCACGCAGGCGGGCCATCTGCAGATGCTGCAGGGGGCCGATGGAGCGGCCGAACCAGGTGTCGTTGGAGACCGTCAGCAACAGCTCAGCATCGCGCGCCTGCTCGGCGACACGATCGGCATAGATGATCTCGTAGCAGATGGCGTTACCGATGGTGGTTCCGGCGGCGTGGATCGGCCCCTGAGCCTCGGCCCCGGGGGTCATGACCGGCATGGGCAAGTCGAAGAAAGCGATAGTGCCGGCGAGCAGGCGCTTCAGCGGCAGGTACTCGCCGAAAGGCACCAGACGCACCTTACGATACTGGCCCTCGGCGTTACCCAGGCCGATCACGCCGTTGTAGTTAGCGCCGCCGTCGCGCTGCAGGATGCCTGTGAGCAGGGCGGTGTCGGGCGACAGTTTGGACTGCACCCGCTCCAGTATGGGCCGCGCGTTCTCCTCGAACATCGGCAAGGCCGCCTCGGGCCAGACAATCAGGTCGAGGTCGTTGGACTGGGCAAGGGTCAACACCGTGTAGATACTGGCCGCCTCACGCTGGCCCTCGGGCGTCCACTTGATCGACTGGTCCAGGTTGCCCTGCAGCAGGGCGACTCCCAGCGGCTCGCCGGCCGGGAAGGTCCACTGGGACGGCAGGGCCAGGGGAGTCAGCCAGAGAGCGGCGATGGGCGCCGCGGCCCACCAGCGGCGGCGCAGGAGCTCCACGCCCAGGGTGCCTGTCAGGGCGGTGATCAGCGACAGGAAATAGACGCCGCCCACCGGGGCCCAGGCCGCCAGCGGCGAGTCCACTTGGGACGTGCCCAGCAGCAGCCAGGGAAACCCGGTAAACAGCCAGGTGCGCAGCCACTCGCTGAGTACCCAGGCGCCGGCGAAGCTGAGGAAGGCCAGGCGTGGGCCCGTGACGCGGCGATAGAGCCAGAAGGGCACGGCATAGAACAGCGCCAGGCTGGCCACGAACACACCGGTGAGGAAGAGCGCCAGGAGCGCCCCCGTATCGCCATAGTCGTGGATCGCGACGAAGACCCAGGAGGTACCGGAGCCGAACAGGCCCACGCCATAGCACCAACCGCGGAGGGCGGCTTGAGCGGGTGTCAGGGCATGGATGCCGACATAGACCAGGGCCACCGCCACCGGGCCCAGCCACCACAGCGTGAAGGGCGCGGCACTAAGGGTGGTCAACCCTCCGGCGGTCAGGGCCAGCAAACAGCCGAGGACCGGAGAGAGCCGTCCGAAAAGCGTCATGTCCCGGACTGGCGGGTTCTGTGCATCCATGCCGTCACTCGGACAACCTGGGGGAGGGACGTTCATGCAAGGCCGCCATCGCAAAGGTAATGACACCCAGGAACAGGGCGATATCCGCCAGGTTGAAGGCGGGCCAGTGCCACTCTCGCCAGTAGATGTCCAGGTAGTCCACCACATACCCTCGCGCCAGGCGGTCGATGCCATTACCCAGCGCGCCACCCAGCATCAAGCTGTACCCCAGCGCCTCCAGGCGGGGCCTGGGCCTGCACAACAGGAACGTCAGCACGATAGCCGCTATTCCTGTCAGGCAGAGGAAGAGGTAGCGCTGCCAGCCACCTGAATCGGCGAGGAAGCTGAAGGCCGCCCCCGTGTTCCACCAGTGACCCCAGTTGAAGAATGGGGTCAGCGGGATGGTCTGGCCATACGGCATCAGCGCCTGCACCAGTCCCTTGATGACCTGGTCGGCCAGGCCGACCATAACGGCCAGTGCCAACCAGTAGCGGCTCTGCGGCGCCATCGCTATCCGTTTCGTTCTCATGACGTGGCTGCCTGGTAGCGCGGGCTTGCCGAGCCGCTCATGGCGGTCCCTGGTGAGAAGCGATAGCCCAGCAGCCGCATGGCGTTCAGGGTCACCAGCACGGTGGCACCGGTATCCGCCATCACCGCGATCCACATGCCGGTGATGCCCAGCGCCGTGGTCACCAGGAAGATAGCCTTCAGGCCCAGCGCCAGGGCGACGTTGGTCTTGACGTTGCGCAGCGTGGCCCTAGACAGGTCGATCAGCTCGGCGATGCCGGTGACGCGGTTCTTGAGCAGGGCCGCATCCGCCGTTTCCAGTGCCACGTCGGTGCCGCCGCCCATGGCGATGCCGACATCGGCCGCCGCCAGTGCCGGGGCATCGTTGATCCCGTCGCCCACCTTGCCGACCGGCCCGCGTCCGGTGGCCTGCCATTGCTGCACGCGCCGGGCCTTGTCCTCGGGCATCAGCTCGCCATGGGCCTCGATGCCCAGCGAGCCACCGATGGCAGCGGCGGTACGCGCATTGTCACCACTGAGCATGACGGCCTCGACGCCGAGACGTGACAGGGCGGCGAGCCCCTCCCGGGCGTCCTCACGCGGCTCATCGCGAACGGCGATCAGTCCCAGGGGACGCTCGCTCTCGACCAGCAGGGCGAGACTCTTGCCGGCACCCTCCAGCTCGGCGATCCGGACGTTCAGGTCATGATCCAGCGTGACTCGCTCGGCCAGGTGGCGAGGCGTGACCAGGCCCAGCTCGCGCCCCTCGACCCGGCCGGCGACGCCCAAGCCCGACAGGGCGCGGCTCTCGCTGGCCAGGGGAAGCGACAGGCCCTGTTGCTGCGCATGGGCGAGGATGGCCGTGGCGATGGGATGGCTAGAATCACGTTCCATCGCGGCTGCCAGCCTCAGGATCTCGTTTTCGCCCTGGCCGGTGGCCCAGTCCTCCACGTCTGTGACACGGGGAGTGCCGGCGGTGAGGGTGCCGGTCTTGTCCAACGCCACCGTGCGCAGCTTGCCCAGCTGTTCGAGTACCGCGCCGCCCTTGATCAGCAGGCCCCGCCGGGCGCCCGCCGAGAGGCCGGCAGCGATCGCCGCGGGGGTCGAGATCACCAGGGCACAGGGGCAGGCGATCAACAGCAAGGCCAGGGCGCGATAGACCGATTCCGACCAGGCCATGGTCGAGACCAGCGGCGGCACCACCGCCATCAGCAGGGCGAGCCCCACCACCGCCGGCATGTAGTAGAACGCGAAGCGATCGATGAAGCGCGCCACCGGCGCCTTGGCGGCCTGGGCCTCTTCCACCAGGCGGATCACCCGGGCGATGGTGTTGTCCTCGGCGCCGCGGGTTACCTCCACCTCCAGGGCGGCATCGAGGTTGACCGTGCCGGCAAAGACGTCGTCCCCCGGGGCACGCGAGCGGGGCACCGACTCCCCGTTGATCGGTGACTCATCCAGGTCGGATTCGCCGGTCAGAATACGCCCATCGCAGGGCACGCGGTCGCCCGGTCGCACCAGGACTCGCTGCCCAGGCGTGAGCGAGGCGGCCGAGACCTCACGAGTATCCCCATCCTCCATCAGCCTCGCCGTGGACGGCGTCAGGTCCGCCAGGGCCGAGATGCTGCGTCGCGCCCGTGAGGCGGCCACGCCCTCCAGCAGTTCGCCCACGGCGAACAGGAAGACCACCACCGCCGCTTCGGCGGCGGCGTCGATAGCCAGGGCGCCCAGGGCGGCGATGCTCATCAGCATCTCGATGGTGAAGGGGTTGCGCATCTTCAGTGCGCCCCAGGCGCCCTGTGCGATGGGCACCAGACCCACCAGGGTGGCGGCGACGAAGGGCCAGCCTCCCAGTACCGGCCAGGTCATGCGAAGGACCAAGGCCAGAGCCAGCAGGCCCCCCGTGACGAGCACCAGGCGTCCTTTCGCGGTCTGCCACCAGGGCGCTGGGGGGGTATCTGACCCATCCTTCTCGGTATCGGCGGCAAGCCGGTAGCCAAGCTCGTTAAGGATCCGTTCGATCGTCTGGTGAGACGGGGCCGAGTGTGGTTGGGGGTGTACGGTGACCGACCCGGTCACCGAACTGGCCGATACCGCCTCGATGCCCTCCAGGCGGCCCAGCGCGGCTTCGACCTTGCGCTCGCAGCCGCCGCAGTCCATGCCCTCGACGCGCAGCTTCAAGGCAGACGAGTCCTCAGAGCGTGTCGATTTCTCCATGGTGTGACTCCGTGGGATGATGTAGTATGCGAAAGCATAAACCCTGTAGCAACTACAGCTTCAAGCCCCATCGGTTACAGCCCGAAGGGCGGTTCTCTGGGAGGGAGGGCACGTTGGAATCCTTGTCGTCCATTGGCTTGCTGGGCGCCTTCGCGGGTGGCCTTGTCTCATTCTTTTCTCCCTGTACTCTGCCCTTGCTCCCGGCATACCTGTCGGTCGTCACGGGAGGAAGCGCCGGGAAAACGGATAAGCGCCTCGAAGCCCTGATACTCAGTTCTTTCTTCATCCTGGGTTTCACCATGGTCTTCATCATGCTGGGCTTGGGGGCCAGCAGCATTGGTCAGCTGCTTCGAGGCTATCGGAACGAGTTCAACTGGATTACCGGAAGCGTGGTCATCCTCCTGGGCGTCTTCATGACCGGTATACTTCGCTTGCCGCTGTTGCAACGAACGCTGCAGTTCTCACCCAATGTCCAGGGTGGCTCACCGCTATCGGCAACCATCTTTGGCGTGTCCTTCGCCATTGGCTGGACACCCTGTATCGGCCCCATCCTGGGAGCCATCCTGATGGCGACTGCCAGTGCCCCCAGCGCCCAGGCCGGCATGGTCTATCTGACGACCTATTCACTTGGTCTGGCACTGCCCTTCCTGGCCAGCACGCTCTTTCTGAACGTCTTGACGCAGCACAGCCGGAAGCTCGGGAGGTGGAGTGCCTATACAAGGCCTGTGGCGGGCACGATTGTGATCGTCATGGGGATTGCGATTGCGACAGGCACCATGACCCAACTTTCAAGTGTCATGGTGGATCTCTTTCCCTCCCTTGCAACTCTGGGGTAGTTCAGACGCTGATGGTTTTTACGGAGATGCCACCATGACCAACTCTGTCGACACGTCCCACGTCCCGGATAGGAATATCGGTATCGGCGAGCTGGCACGGCGTGCCGGCTGCAAGCCTGAAACGGTGAGATATTACGAGCGCATCGGGTTGGTGGGCGATGCATCCCGTACCGAGGGCGGTCAACGCCGCTACGGAGAGGAGGCCGTCAGGCGACTGACCTTCATCCGCCATGCCCGGGACTTCGGCTTCTCGGTGGAAGCGGTGCGTGAACTGCTGGCCATGTCAGACCAGCCCGACATGCCCTGCCAGGAGGTCGATGCTATTGCCAAGCATCACCTGGAGGAGGTCGAGTCGCGGCTCCAAAGGCTCTCCGCACTGCGTGACGAGCTCAGGCGGATGGTAAGCCAATGTGCCGGGGGGAAGGTCGAAAGCTGCCGGATCATCGAAGTGTTGAGCGATCATCAGCTTTGTATCAGCGACCAGGCCCACGGAGGCGCTCACGATCTGGGGTAGGCATCTGGACGGGTCGGCATGCTAGCCCAGCGAGACATCCAGAAACAGCATGAGTACCAATCCCACCGAGAGCCCCAGCGTTGCCTTGTTCTGGTGGCCGCTTCGGTGGGTCTCGGGAATGATCTCATGGCTGATGACATAGAGCATGGCGCCGGCGGCGAAGGCCAGCCCCCAGGGGAGCAGCACTTGTGACATGCTGACGACTCCCGCACCCAGCAGGCCACCCAACGGCTCGACCAGCCCGGTGAGGGAGGCAATGGTCCAGGATCGCCAGCGTGAATAACCTTCACCCAGCAATGCCACTGCCACCGCCAGGCCTTCCGGCGCATTCTGCAGGCCGATACCGATAGCAAGGGGAAGCCCCCCTTCGCTCCCCCCTGCTCCAAAGGCCACACCAACCGCCAGACCCTCTGGCAGGTTGTGGATCGTGATGGCAAAGATGAACAACCAGATTCGGCGCAGTGATGCCGCCTGTGGTCCTTCACGCCCCTGCTCGAAATGTTCGTGGGGGAGTCGCTCATTCAGCAGAGCGACCAGCCCCATCCCCATCAGTATCGACGCGCAGGCAATGGCGGCAGGCAAGACGCTACCGCCATAGCGCAGTCCAGAGGCTTCCAGGGAGGGAATGATCAGTGAAAAGAAGGACGCCGCCAGCATGACACCGGCAGCGAATCCGAGCGCCAGGTCGCGAACGACACGGTCGGGCGCCTTGCTGATCAGGATAGGTAGCGCTCCGATGGCGGTCATCGAACCAGCGGCGAGACTACCCAGGAACCCCAGCGTGACCGGAGAGACACCTTCCATAAACCCTTCCCTTCTGGAGGATTGGTACTGTGAGGAATGTTGTGTCACACGACGATAGCCATCACATGGCCACCGATGCGTGTCATACAACAAGCCCGCCTGACGGCCTATCGATTATCCAAGGCGACCAGATCGGACGTACCGATGGCTTTTTGCAGACGACCACGAGCCTCGAAAAGCACGCTTCGATAATTCTGGCGCGTCAGTGACTCCTCCAAAATGATGCGCTGCCCCTCCTCCAGAGGATCGACAGGTCGGTCACCCACTCTCACTTCGTAGTGCAGGTTGGGACCCGTGGTGAGTCCGGAGGCCCCGACTTCACCCAGCATGTCGCCGGCATTGATGGCGTCCCCGACCGCCAGGCCGGAGGCGAAGCGGCTGAGATGCGTATAGCGACTGAGGGTACCCCTCTCGTGCTCTACCTCTACGACACGACCGTAACCTCCACGGCGACCGATGAAGGAGACCCGCCCCGGCGCGGTGGCCATGACCGGGGTGCCCCGAGGCGCGGCAAGATCGACGCCGTCATGACGACGGACGCCACCGTATACGGGATGGCGGCGATTGCCGAAGGCGGACGTCAGGCGTGCGCCGAGCACCGGGAACCGCTTCGTCTCCAGAAGGCTACCATCCTTGAAGAGCATCACGGTGGCTCTCTGGTCCGCAGGCCATACCATCTCCAGTCGTGCCGACGGGTCAGCCAACCCCATATAGGTCAGCCGGGGAGGCCCAACTCGCGTGCCATCCTCTCGGCGATCCTCTTCCCACAGTAACTGCAGGCTCTCCGCGCCCGAGATATCACGGGTTGTGTCCATGAGTCCGCCTAGCAGCACCTCAAGGTCCACAGCGAAACGCGTGGGTATCCCCTCTGCCGCCAAGGCGGCATAGAGTGACGTTTCGACGTCCACTTCACGGCCTAGAGTCAGGGTGTCGAGACGAGGCTGGACAATCCGCGTCGACGGCTGCTCCCCTAGCATAACGACGTATCGAATACCCGATTCACGCTCGATGGCCACCGACACCGGCTGTCCGGTCGTCAGCGAGGTGACAGTGAGACGGTCTCCAGGCTGCAAGCGTCTTGGGTCGAACCTCTCCGCCAGCGATGTCGACGCTTGGGTGCGCGTCTCGGCATTCACGCCAAGCTGCTGCAGCAGTGCGTTCAGGGTATCCCCTGATGCCACGGTTAGCTCTTGGGCGACGTGCCCGGGCGGCTGAACGGCCAAGGGCGATCCCCCCCTCTGTGCGAGAGCTTGTGCCCTGGCCGATGCCGGTTCGCTCGGTGATAGCGAGGCACTCTCTTGCCAATGGGCTTCCGCCAGCAGAGGGCCCAGACCCATCAACCCTAGCAGCAACCAGTGCCGTGTCATGACGCATCTTCCTCGCCCGAGACCTCGGTCACCTCACGGTTGACAGCGTCGACCAGCTCCTGCATGCCGAAGGGGTCCACCAACTCGCCATTGACGAAAAAGGTCGGCGTCTGGCGGATCTGATTGGCCTTGACGTCTTCCTTATCCTGGTCAATGACCGCTTGTACCTCGGGGGAATCAAGTTGTTCCTCTGCTGAAGCCCTGTCCAGACCAGCCTCGCTGGCGATATCCAGAATAGCGGCCTCATCGAAGCTGCCATGAGCCGCCCACTGGCTCTGGCGGGCCAGCAACGCCTCCAGCACCGGCTGGAAGACGTCCTGGCGCCTGGCGACTTCCAGCACGCGAATGGCGGTTTCGGACACTTCTCCGTGGAAGGGCGTGTAGCGCACCACCAGCCGCACCTGGTCGGGGTACTCTTCCAGGATGCGCTTGGTCAGCGGGTAGAAGGCACGGCAGGCCTCACAGGCCGGGTCGAAGAACTCCACTATCGTCACCGGTGCTTCTTCCGGCCCCAGAATAGGCGAGTGTGAGCGCACCAGAGAGTTTTCGACCTGAGCTCCATCCTGGCTGGCCGCCTCGGCGCCCATGCCCAATAGCGAGGGTCTCGATACAATTACGATGAGGGCGATCAGCATCAACGCACCCGCCAGGATAAAAGTCGCTTTCTTGTACATTTACTTCTCCAATTCAAATGATTAAGCGGAAAGCACGACCAGAGGACTGCTGAGTGGATCTCAACCGCTGATGGGTGCCTAAGTCAGCGAATAGTGGCGTGTTATCCATGCCCATAAAGATTTGCTCCCTCATGCGCATGATCAATATGCTCGAATTCCAAGCTGGAGTGGCCAATGTCAAAGCGCGCTTTCAGCTGAGCCTTGATATCCGCCTTGATCGCCTCAAGCTGCTGCCAGCCTTCTTCCGTCGTCACCACGTGGCAGTCAAGTGCGGCGGTATTCTCCTGCATTTGCCATAGGTGAACATGATGCACACCCTCAACCCCTTCGACGTTGCGCAGGACATCAATGACTGATTGACCATCGACATCGGGTGGCGAGCCCAGCATCAGTGTCCGGATAGGGGCACCTATCTCCGTGAAGGCAAGATAGAGAATATAGAGTGCAATACCGATCGTAATCGCGGGGTCTACCCAGCGCATGTCGTATAGCAGAATCAGCGAGCCGCCTATGATCACAGCGATGGACGCAAACGCATCAGACAGGTTGTGCAGGAAGAGAGCCCGAATGTTGACGCTATGTTTTTGCATCGACCAGGTAAGCAAGGCCGTTAGCGCATCGACAAGAAGAGCGACAATGCCGATGATGACGACTATCCAGCCCTGAATCTCTGGCGGATCGATCACCCGCATAACGCCTTCATAAATTAGATAAAACCCAACAAGAATGAGAGTGGTGAAGTTGATCAACGCTGCGACAATCTCGATTCGCCCATAGCCGAACGTCATCTGCGAGTCTGGTGGTCGCCTCGCGATCTTGCGAGCAGCAAAGGCAATGACAAGGGCAGCCATATCGGAAAAATTATGCAGCGCATCCGCGATCAGCGCGAGGCTTCCGGCCAAGATACCCCCAACAATCTGAGCAACGGTCAATATCCCGTTGGCCCAGATGGCGATGCTCACCCGACGGTCACCAGAGGTGGGGTCAAGATGGGGATGATCGTGATGATGTCCCATGCGTCATCCTTGTGGTGTCACCTGATGACGCGACAGTATAAAACCTATACCAACTCAAGGTTCAAGCTCGAATTATAATGAAGGCCGAGCTAGGGCTAGGCGTGGTGGAACTTTGCATAGTGGGCGCTGTACCAGACATGGTTACCATGTCTCATGCCCCGGAAGGAACTCATTGTGATACCCAAGCCTCACTCGCACACTTGGCTGATGAGCCTAGCTTTACTCTTGATGCTGGCGACGCCAGCCCTCGCCGAGCCACGACTGCCAGACTTCACGGAGCTGGTCGACAAGGCCGCGCCGGCCGTCGTCAACATCTCCACCTCACGGGAGGTCGAGAGGTCCATGACGTCCTCTCGGCAGTTTGGGGGGCAGGAGGTGCCGGAGATCTTTCGAGAGTTCTTCGGCGACCGCATCCCGATGCCACCCGGCGGGGCGCCCAATCGCAATGAGGAGCCACGTCAGTCACTGGGATCGGGCTTCATCTTCGATGAAGACGGCTACATCATGACCAACGCCCATGTGGTCAAGGATGCCGACGAGATCCTGGTGCGCCTCAACGACCGCCGTGAACTCGAGGCCGAGCTGGTTGGTGCCGACGAGAAGACCGACGTGGCGGTGCTCAAGGTCGAGGCGGACAACCTGCCCACCCTGGAGCTGGGCGAGTCCTCCGACCTCAAGGTCGGACAGTGGGTCGCCGCCATCGGCTCGCCCTTCGGCTTCGACCATTCCGTGACCGCGGGCATCATCAGCGCCATCAACCGTACCCTGCCCCAGGATGTTTATGTGCCCTTCATCCAGACCGACGTGGCCATAAACCCGGGTAACTCAGGCGGTCCGCTGTTCAACCTGGACGGTGAGGTCGTGGGTATCAACTCCCAGATCCTGACCCGTAGCGGCGGTTATATGGGCCTTTCGTTTGCCATCCCGATCGATGTGGCCATGGATGTGGCCGACCAACTGCGTGATGACGGCTTCGTGAACCGTGGCTGGCTGGGTGTCAGGATCCAGCCGGTCTCCAAGGACCTGGCGGAATCCTTCGGCATGGAACAGGCGGAAGGAGCCTTGATCGCAGATCTGGACCCTCGCGGACCGGCAGCCAAGGGTGGTCTCCAAGCAGGAGACGTTATCCTGAAGGTGAATGGCGAGGAGGTGGATCATTCCACCACGCTTCCCCGACTTGTGGGCGAAGTGACGCCCGGTGAGGAAGTCGAACTCTCGGTGCTGCGCGATGGTGAAAAGCAGCCCATCACCCTGACAGTCGGGGAGTGGCCGGATGTGGTTGCTAACCAGGGTGATAGCGACGGCGGTCCGGTGCGACTGGGTATTACAGTGCAGTCTCTGAGCGAGCTTGAGCGTCGCCAGCTGGGTATCAAGCAGGGCGTGCGTATCGTCAGCGTCGATCCCGCCGGCAGCGCGGCAGCGGCCGGGATCCGGCCAGGGGATGTGCTGATGAGCATCGGCCAGCAGTCGGTGGAGAGTGCGGAGCAACTGGCCGATATGGCCGCCAACTTACCCCAAGAGCAAGTCGTCCCAGTGCTCATCAACCGCGAGGGCCGTTCCTACTTCGTTGCCTTACGCCCGGTGAGTAACTGACCTGTCCGGGACGTCGGCATTCGACTCCCTCAATGGCAAGGGCGTGGTGGGTCAGGGGGCAGACGGCCCGCTCCGCTCAGCAACCGCTTGTTGATGGAACGCGAGCATGTGGAGGGGCAGCCGAACAAAGCGAGGCCGTGCGCCTGCGCGGCGACGGCGCCATGGTAATCTTCGCTGCCGTGGGCGGTCGTTCGGTGGAGCTGCTGGCCATGCCGACCCCATCAAGGAGAAGAATACCACCGGTGGCGTGATCCGGGCGCGGCAGGATGCCGATGTACGGGTGGTGATGTTACCCCGCCTACGCCGAGAACGTCTCGCCGGCGTTCCTGTTCAACGGCATTGGTATTCCGCTGGCCACAACCGGCTTGAGCTACCCGCAGGGGGCAAGCTCTGAGCTCAGAGCTTGGTCAAGGATTTGAAGCCGACACCATGTTGCGTGACGCCTATATTTCATTATTGCATGAAATATAGAGTTCATTTATTATTGAAATATTGACCCAGGACGATGGCGACATCGTCGCCAGACAGCCGATCGAGCTCATCCACTTAGCGCCCGAACCCGAGAGGAACCCATCATGAGCAAGACATCCTCCAGCCCCTCCGGCAAGGCCGTCGCGACGGGCGGCGTGCTGCTCACGGCCTGCGCGGTCTGCTGCGCCCCGCTGGTCGTCCCTTTCCTGGCCGCGTTCTTCGCCGCCGGTGGAGTCGGCCTAGCGCTGGCGGGACAGATCGGGCTCGGCATCGCCGCGCTTGGCGCGGTCGGCGGTTATCTCTACCTGCGCCGTCGCGTCGCATCGAAAAGGGCCGGAAGCTGCGGTTGCGGCCCGATCGGCGGTTGTGCCGATGCGGGCCAAGCGCAGCGCGACCCGAGGGCATGAGTCCATGGCACACGGTTGCGGACGCCAGAACAGCGACGACATCGTCGCCAGAAAACTGACCGCCCTCGCCCATCCCGTTCGCCTGGCGGCGATTCGCCAGTTGGCGGCGGCGGGCCCCACCGGCCTGGCGGCAGGCAGGCTCGCCGAGCGCCTCGACGTGGCGCCGAATGCGCTGACCTTCCACTTGCAGAAGCTGGCCGCCGCCGGCCTGGTCGAATCGCACCGCGAGGGCCAGTTCGTCTATTACCGCGCGGTGTTCGATGCCCTGCTGGCGTTGACGGACCACCTGGTCGGTGCCTGCTGCAGCGAGGCCGAGGAAAGCTGCGGGCCCCGCTGCCCCACGTCTCGCGACCGGTGACCCTCCGCCTCGCCTGAGGGTCCATCCACACCGTTCATCAAAAGGGAGCGCAAGATGATCCAGACAGTCCCCACCAAACCCTCCTGGCCAAGGGCGATCGGCATCGGGATCGCGGTGTCGGTGCTCACCGCCATCGTGATGGTCGCCTTGTTGAAGGCTGGCGTATCCCCCTTCCCGAAGCCCCCTTCTCTGGCCTTCGCCGAGACCTTGCTGGGACGGCCCCTGCCGATGCCGATCGGCCTGCTCTTCCATACGGTCTACGTGACCTTCTGGTCGGTGGTGTTCGTGCGCTATTTCCCGCGCAAGACCCTGCCGACCGCGCTGGGCCTGGCCGCCGTGCTGTGGGTCGTGATCCTGGTGGTGTTCTTCCCCGTGGTGGGCTGGGGACTCGCCGGCCTGGCTATCGGTCCCCAACTGATTCCGGCGTCCGCCCTGCCGCACCTGCTGTTCGGCCTGCTGCTGTGGGGGCTGGACCGTTATCTGGGCAGGCACGGCGGGTCATGACACATCCTGAACGAACGTCGGCGGTCGCTACCGCCCAAGTGATAGCAAGAGGAAAAAGACTCGTGATTCGCAAACCACTCTCGGCCCTGACGGGATATGTCGTGTTGCTGTTTTCCCTGATATTGGCACCGGCGGCGATGGCGTTGGACGCCGAGCCGTTCAGCATGGAGCGGTTCGAGACGTTGCAGGAGCAGGGGGAAAGTGTGCTGGTGCACATCAGCGCGCCATGGTGTCCGAACTGCCAGAGGCAAAAGCAGGTTCTCACCGAATACCAGCAGCAGTACCCGGACGCCGGGCTGCATATCCTGAACGTGGACTACGATACCCAGAAGCAATGGGTGACCCATTTCAAGGCCCCACATCAGTCGACGCTGGTGCTGTTCTCGGGCACCGAGCAGGTCTGGTTCGCCGTCGGGGAAACTCGCAAGGAGAAGATTTTCAGCCAACTCAATGCCGTGACCGATGGCTCTTGAACTGACGGCGCTCCCCCTCGCCTTCCTGGCGGGGGTGGTGGGCATCCTCTCGCCCTGCGTCTGGCCCCTGGTACCGGTGGTCATCGCCTCGTCCACCACCACCGGTCGCTTCGGCCCCCTGGCCCTGGCCGGTGGGTTGAGCCTGTCCTTCGCCGTGGCCGGCAGTGTGCTGATGTTTTTCCTGGTCAACCTGGGGCTGGACCCGGAATCGTTCCGTTACCTCGCCGCCGTCATCCTGCTGGCCGCCGGGGCCATGCTGGTGATCAAGCCCCTGGCCAACCGCCTGACATCGGGGCTGTCGTTTGTAACGTCCCGGTGGAATCTCGACGCCAGCGCCGAGCGCTGGTATGGCCAATTCGGCGTGGGCCTGCTGCTGGGCCTCGTCTGGCTTCCCTGTGTGGGCCCCACCCTGGGCGCAGCGATCGGGCTGGCGTCCATGGGCCAGCAGATGGGCCTCGCCTTTCTGGTGATGCTGATGTTCGGCGCGGGCACGGCGGCGGTCCTGCTGGCGGCCGGCCTGTTGTCGAGCCGGGCGATCGCCCGCTGGAATGCCACGGCCATGAAGAGCGCGGACCTCGGTAAACGCCTGCTGGGCTGGACACTACTGCTGTTGGGAGGACTCGTGCTCACCGGCGTCGACAAGGTCCTGCAGACCTGGGCGGTGCAGATGCTTCCCGCTTGGGTGACGGGCCTGTAGGGGATTCCTGCGGGACAGTCCTTGCGCCGGCGTTCAACCGGGAAACCAGGAAGAGAGGCCGGAAAGCCTCGGCGAGGATGGAAGAGGAACATCACGCCAAGCCAGGAGGTACCATGACAACGATCGATACCGCCACCCTACGTGACTGGCAGCGGCGACACCGGGAGTTCACCCTGGTGGATACCCTGCCGGCCGAGACCTTCACCAAGGGACACCTGCCGGGGGCCATCAACATCGTCTCCGACGACATCCTGGACGAGGCGCCCCGCCGGCTACCCGACAGGCAAGCGACCATCGTCGTGTATTGTACCAGTGAAGACTGCAAACGGGCCGGCCGTGCCGCCGAACGACTGGCCCGCCTCGGCTACACCGCGGTCTACCACTATGTGGGTGGAAAGAAGGCCTGGTTGGCCGAAGGCTTGACACTGGAACACTGAGAAGGATCCTCTCCCGTGCGCGACTGGCTGGAACGCCAGCAATCCTGGATCTATCTAATTGGTATCCTGGCAGGCCTGGCCATCGGGCTGGGCCTGCCGGACGTGACCTCACGCCTTGAAGCCGTTCTCTGGCCGCTGCTCGGCGGGCTGCTCTATGCCACCTTTACCCAGGTGCCGCTGACGCGAATCGGCCAGGGCCTCAAGGATTGGCGCTTCCTGGCGGCCCTGCTGCTCGGCAACTTCGTGGTGATCCCCCTAGTCCTAGGCGGGCTGATGACCCTCCTGCCCGTATCAGTCGCCGTGCAAGCCGGCGTGCTGCTGGTGCTGCTCGTCCCCTGTACCGACTGGTTCATCAGCTTCACCCACCTCGGCAAAGGCGATGCCGGCCGAGCCATTGCCGCCACACCGGTGCTCCTGCTCGCGCAGCTGCTGGCCCTGCCCGTCTATCTCTGGCTCTTCCTGGGCGCGGAGTGGCTTCAGACCGCCATCAGCACCCATCTGCTCGGCGCCTTTGCGGGGCTGATCCTCACGCCTCTGGCCCTGGCCTGGATGACCGAGCGCCTGGCCGAGCGCAGCCTCAATACCAGGCGGTGGGTGCATGGCCTGGGCATGCTGCCCGTGCCGCTACTGGCACTGGTAGTCTTCGTCATCGCGGCATCGCAGGTGACGACCGTGGCCGGCCTCACCGGGGTGTTGCTGCAGGTGCTGTTGATCTTCGTCGCCTACTTGATCTTCGCCGCGTTCCTGGGCAAGACCCTCGGCAGACTGTTCCAGCTCCCCACGCGTTCGGCCAGAACCTTGACCTTCAGCTTCGGCACCCGCAACTCCTTTGTGGTGCTGCCCATCGCCTTGGCGCTGCCCGAGGCCTGGCAAGCCGCCGTGGTGGTCATCGTCTTCCAGTCGCTGGTCGAACTGTTCGGCATGGTGGCCTACCTGAGCTGGGTGCCGGGCAAGTTGATCCCAGACCCCTCTCCCTCCTAGCCGCACGGCTCCGTGACGCCACCTCTCGGCGGCGCCTGGCGATCTGCACCATGGCCCCGACCGGAGGGTAGTTCACCGGACGCAACCCTTGAGTAAACCAAGCACCCATCAACCGAGAAATCCGGTGAGGCAGAGAGTAGGGACCTTTTTGCGATAACCAGAAATCAACCAGATATTCCGGATACCCAATAAATTCCAACAGGTCGCCGACATATTTATCCGACTTCTGAGATGATAATATGGCTACAAGTCGATTTTGGTCTTTGACTCCCTGGCTCGTGCCTTCCCACGTTATAACCCATGCCTTCATATGAATCTTGCCTAACGATTGAATTCAACAGCGAGGGATTATCTCGCCCGGTGGAATGACTTGTTAGCCCTCGGCATCGCGAACCATTCGTAATGCTGAATCGGTGATACGAGTAATTTGGCTTGCTACAGACTCCCAAGCCTTTTGTGCTGCTTTGTCGCCCGATGAGTAGCCCCAGACATTTGATTCACGATGCTCAGCTGCGATGGGAATAGTGAAACTTGACTGTACACCACTTCGATTATCGGTCACCTCAATATCAACCCATACGCCTCCATTCCACCAACCTTCACCGGCAAAACTTGCAGCCTGAACAGATGTATTTGAAACGCCACTGATGAAAAGCGGATTCCAAGGGTTGGGTACACTAGCCTGATATGACTGTACTGCTGACGCATAGGCGCTGGCGGTGATTATTCTACTGCCAAACTCAGCCCCCAATTTTACGATCCTGTATTTAATTGAAATTCGACCAACTGGGGTTTCGCTGAAGTACGGCACCCACTCTAGGTTCGGTCCATAAATACGACTCAATTCATTTTTAAGTTGTGTAGATGCCTGATCTTGATTGCCGCCGGCTCGGCCATCAAACACAGAAGCTTGCACTGGCGTGTTAAGTATTAAATCGTGCCGCGGCTGAGCGCCAATCGTCGGTGATATAGAGCGTTCCGTAGCGCAGCCCAATAAGACGGTTAGACTCAATAGAATTGGAAAAAATCGCAGCATTGTTACCACCTTATATTAATGGATCATCGGCATTAACCTACGCCTCGTATATCGCTTTAGCACGCATACTGCCTTGGTAGCATGACCGCTTTGTGTCGCCATCTATCTCAACCGCTCCATCAGAATAGCCTGACATTCCCCGTTCGGCCAGGAGCAGACGCTGAGAACATTCTAATATACGTATTCATGAATTACTTTTATCCATGCGGCGAAAAGCTTATCCTTTGGAGTCATTATCCATATTCCTGATTGCCAAACCTTTCTTGATTAACGACGGAATTAAATGTTCCCCAGCGATCTCAAAAACATATGTTAACTGCACGCCGTTGGCCTGCAATCGTCGTTCCTTTGAACCATGTTGGTCGAGAGTTTTTGGCCGGGATCAAAGTAGGGATGCCCTTCGCTATACATAAACTGGCTTGGAGAAAATCTTACTCCCTTGATGGTTTTATCTCGCCCTCCCCGGTAGTTATAAAGATTTTCTCGCATATAACCTCTAAGTTTTTCCCTTTCACTCATGGAAAGAGTTGGTGTGCGAGTCATAAACATCCCATTTACAAAGCAGGCAGACCCGGATTCTTCAAAATCATTCCCCAAAATTGAGGGAGAAGGCATTGGAAGATCTACATCCATGATCGAGCTCCTCATGTCGACAATCTGCAGCCCATCAGCTTCTAGCACTATTCTTAAAATATCATTTACTGGAAAAGCGCTTATCATTAATGGTACAGACCTGCCTACAGCTCGGTCCGGAGAAATAAAATCATGACTCATGCTTAGACCATTATTATCAAGTATGCGAAGTTCAAGCACTTCTTCTGACTTCCGGCGCAAAGAGATTCTATTTCTACCCTTCTCCCAACCAACATCAAAAACACATCCATTTTCAATACTAAATGGATCTAGCTGATAGAGTAATGCAATTGTAAACCCTGACCAATGCTCGGCTTGCGGATATTTACCTGAGTACCACGCCTGCATAGAGACCAATGCCTGATCGAAGGTCGCCAACGATAGATTAGCCTTAAAACGATCTAGCATTCTTGTAACTTGGAGCTGATTAAGATACTCAGATTGTCCGGCAATAATTGTCGCTGGGAAACCCTGATGCATAGTGACGCCATAACGTCGCTCGAACCTGGCGCACACAGATTGATCCCTTAGCTGGTCTATATAGTCCATACACTGTGAAAGGTAGCCTTGCATTTCCGCGTACCAAGCGTCTCGACGCGCACTATTCTTTAGTACTTTAGTGTTTGGCCGCTTTAGTTCAAGCACCTGCCATAACCCATCGTCTCGCTGGACAATAAAATCAGGGATATACTTTCCCTGAGTTCGACTCTCAATTATTGGGTGTGGTATTGCATTTGAATATCCCAGCGCCTGGAACAGAGTTATATTCTCTTCAAAAAACCTCTGAAACTTCTGCTCTGGCTCATCTGCATGAACAAGCCCAGAGAATTCTTCTATCCCATTTTCGATCAAGGTGCAAAGCTGAGCACTATTCATAAATTCAACCCTACTTATTCAGAATACCGAGTAACTATCAGGAATTAGACTGCGCACTATTATTTTATAATCGCTCCTGCATAATAGGCGACTGACGAAATATTTTCAGCTCCATACCTGAAACATTTTATTTTCTTGCATGTCGATTTAAATCATCACAAATTAAGCATATAATAAAGTACTGCATTCGGCCAAGAGCGGCCATCGAGGTCTTCTCGATCTATAAAGTTATAGTGAACTGTGAGCCAGCAATGCCCTTTGTCTTCGTTCGGCGCTGACAGCCTTTAAATCTCACCTTGAGTTATTCGCGACTCCCTCACAAACATTATTGCCCGCCACGCCGCCAATACTCCTCACGACTTGCAGGATCAATCATTAGCCCATTGCAGAGCTGATGATACTTCGCAAACAAAATCTCGAGATTTGAAAAGTCACGTCGCATTTCATCTAACTGCTGCGCGCGCGCCATCTCCGCCCTAGCTTTTGTGACCTCAACATTACTAAGTTCAGCCCCCAGCAAAAACGCTTTATTTGCAAGATTCGTGTACCGCTCAACCAGGTCGCTCTTTCCGCCGCGACGTAAGCCTTCAGCGGTAATTGTATAGTAACTCCAACACTGCGCATAGTCGGCCGCAAGATTTGACCGGACGTGGTCCTCTCCGACGGATTGAGCATGAGTTGTAACCGCCATTAAAACAGCGAATACGGTGGCTACAACTTGGCACTTACTCCGTACACCCATTGCAATCATCTTCCACCATCCCAACACATAACGCCAGCCATCGTGAATGCTGCATATACTCAATGAACGTGCTCGCCGCCTTTTCCTGCATGTCAGTTTAGGCTCGTTAACTGACCCAACCACCACCTCAGCCTAGCCTAAAGCTCCACATCCGGCCAGGAGCAGTCATTCAGCCGAAGCTGATATAACGCCCGCAGCAAGTGTCAAATTGGAGCACAGCGGAAATTTTTCCCCAGTGACTGCGCTTGTTAGCGATTGTGCTGGGGTGCACGGCTTTTAACTCCCACGACCCGCAATGAGGCATCACGTTTTTCAGCTTCATCTATAATCTCCCCACAAGCTACTACGCCCTGACTACATAACGATTTGATTAGCCTCATAGAGTCACTTGCTTTCTCAAAGTCAAAGCTACTTATGCCATTCTCAACAGTAACATAGCGCTCCCTATTCAAAATCGCAGACAGAGAAGTGAGAACCGTCTTGCGACGTGCAAGTGCGATTGAATAAGAGCCCGCTAGCCCGGGACTTAAGTAATTGACAATATCAAACCTTCCATCCGCGATAGAATGTGGAACCGAGGGATTTACGTCAGATTCCCCTTCCGCTATCTTCTTTAATATATCATATTCCTCGCGAGCCACATGCAACTCTGTGGCAAGAAAAAATGTTTGAAGCTGGTGGACCTCAGGGTAGATGGCTTGGAGCGCCACCGTCTCTCTTTCTTGCGCCGCATCCCGCTCTCTTCGCCTGCGACGAAAATCAAGTATAAACGGCATCGCGAGCGCGACTGAAACTGCCACGATGGATGAAATAGCTTGCACCCACTCTGGCTTCCAGCTCCCTGGATTCAAAAACTCACTCACCCCGGTCTCCCAGTAAGGTTTGCATCGCTAATACAGATGCAATCGAATGCTGCCTTTGTCAGCAGGTCGGCTTCGGGTCGTCAACTGCCTCAGCCACTCCATCAGAATAGATAAAATCTCTACATTCGGCCAAGAACATAACTTCAGTGTAAACCGAAATACTTTATAGCACCAGCTTTTCGGCTGGTTGTGGAGTGTAGAGCAAAACCAAGGTGAACTTTAGCCTCATGTCAGGATCACCGAACCATCCGCGTATCTTGTGGGTCAGTTGGCCTACGAGCTCGCCAGGCTTGCCTACTTCGGCTCCACACAACCCCTTCGGGAGTTAGCTTTCTGAATGCCTCAAGTATCCCTTTTTTTATTGCCCATTTTCTCTGTTTATTCTTGTAAACATGCTGCTCGCCAAACTCGACCCTGATCCCTCGCGCCGCAGATGACTGAGAAAGTCGCTGGAATTTACTGTATTGTTCAAAAATCCATTCCGCGATTCTCATTTCTTCATTAGTCCATGACATATTTTGCCTCTATCTTTGTAAAACTTCTGCGTTATGCTGCGACTGCAATAAATCATCAGATGGAATTCAATATCAACTTAACTTACCCTGATCTCTCGCACCAAGAGATACAGCCAAATTCCCACACTGCTGAAACTCATATATTAACCATAAGAATCATTGCAGCTTTCAACAAGTGTCAAAAATCAAAAACCCAGCTCATAATCAGCCCCTTCCCTAGCCTTCTCCAGCAGCTCAATAGCTTTTGCGGAATATTTGTGAAACTCACCTTTCTGGCCAGATTTAATTTTTACATGGTAAGGGTTATCACTATCTTTTATATTCACACCCGTCTGATCTTCGATCAGCTTTATCAGCTGATCAGCTTTATGCCATCCTTTATACCCAAGCTTAACTGCCACATCTGTCAATGAAAATGGAAAAGAAGCGTTAAACATAGTGGGATCATCTAAATTCGTAACTCCGTAAAGCTTTGCAAAACCTTCTTCCGATGATGCTTGCTCAAGAAGCTTAAAATCAACCTCAACTGTTTGCTTTGGTAAGTGCCTAACCGAAAGTTTTCGTGCATAATGTATGTAGGATAACTGACACGGACGGAACCATGGCAAGGCGCTTCGTTGCACCTCTCACTGAGTCTGAGCAGCAGACGCTGTCCTCCGCCTATCACCATGGTGAGAAGCGCGCCCTACGTCGACGTGCGCATGCCATCTTGCTGAGCGATCAAGGTCATACCATCGCTCAGATCTGTGAGATATTGCAGGTCCGCCGCGATGCCGTATCTCGATGGCTCAAACAGTGGGAGGTAGCAGGGCTTGATGGGCTGATCGACAAGCCGCGCAGTGGCCGCACGCCGGCCTTGGATGACGACGACCACCATCGGCTGCAGGAACTTGTCGCCGAACAGCCCCACCAGCTCCGCTCCTTGCATGCCCGCTTTCAGGAAGAGACCGGGAAAAACATCAGCATGGTGACGCTCCGCAGGGCGCTGAAAAAAAAATAGGCTCAGCTTCAAGCGTATTCGGCATTCACTGAAGGCACGGCGCGACGAAACGGATTTCCGCAACACTCAAGGCCTTCTCAAGGTGCTTCAGGAGCGGGAAGACCTGGGTGAGCACGAGCTCTATTACTTCGATGAGTCGGGCTTTTCGCAGTCGTCACCGGTTCCATACGCGTGGAGTCCCATTGGGCAGCCCTTTGAGATGACCGCCTACTCCCATAGCCGAAGGTTGAACGTACTGGGGTTCCTCAGCCGAGCCGGGAAGCTGGTCTACCATACCTCCACGGAGCCGGTGACTACCGAGACAGTCATCGAAGCATTTGATCAATTTGTGGCCCAGAAAGACCCCGATACCTTCGCCATCGTGGTGCTCGACAATGCCAGCATGCATCGCTCCAAGGCCTTCAGAAGGAAGATTATGGAGTGGATGTCGCATCGTGTGCATCTGGTCTACCTATCGGCTTACTCGCCGGAGCTTAACCTGATAGAGATTCTGTGGCGGCAGATGAAGTACGCATGGCTACCGTTGAGTGCCTATCTCTCATTTGACCACCTCAGCAAGGAGGTCTGTCGCTTACTCGACGGCTACGGGTCTGAGCGCACGATAAATTTTGAATAGCCACTTATATCACATCTAATCATATTGTAGGTTCTAGCCAGAATAGCACGAAGAACCTTAGGGTTAACACCTTCCAATACATGATTCTCACCTAACACATCATAAATCCAAGAAAAATCACTAGCAACCACGCTATTCACGCGCAGGCTTCTACTGACCCCAATAGGAATCAAAGTTTCCGTGCGATGCTTGCCTGTTGACTCCGCTCCTGGCAAAAACTCAACAACGAAGATATTAGGTATAAAATCATCTTCTCGAGAAATGATCTCATCTATATCCGAAAGGATAGATTTCACATTTTCGTCTTGCGCGCTATATCCCATTATAAAGACTGGATGTTCTGCAAAATATGGGGTATCCGGATTAACTGGTTGATACGTGCGTTAGCGTTCAAAAGTAGAGCTCAGGTGAGCAACGGAAAATATGGTTTATCGTGAGACACACGACATTTCCGTCAAAGTGGCTCCAAACTCCAGCCTTGTTCAGTAGCAAGCAAGCGTTCTGTTAGTCCGAGGTTTTCCAGAAATGAGTCATCATGCGACACTACGATCAACGTGCCTTGGTAACTACGCAACATGATTTCCAATGCCTGTACTGAGGGCAAATCAAGGTGATTGTTCGGTTCATCAAGTAACAAGAGTTGCGGTGGTGAATCGGCGTAGAGTATGCAAGCGAGAGCTCCCTTTAGACGCTCACCGCCGCTCAACGACCCGCTGGGTGTCGCTATCTTCTGCGCGTCAAGTCCTAGTTGAGCCAAGCGCATGCGCAAGTCCCCTTCGGTAGCTGTGCGATTGGCCAATTGTAACTGTTCTAGTACTGTATTCTCTGGATCCAAATTTTCTAATCGCTGATCGAGATATGCTCTCTCCGGCGTCACCTTGGATACCCCAGCCAAAGGCGAAACTTGTCCTGCAAACACTCGAAGCAATGTGGATTTACCACAACCGTTCGGGCCGACTACACCTATACGCTGTTGTCCACCCAGGATCAGACTTATGGTTCGGGTTGCTCCCGATACGTACGGCAGCTCCACGTCATTCAATTCGGCCACGCGACGCTTTGCGGCCTGCGTGATTGGTATTTCATGCAGGGTTATTTGCGACTCATCTTCAACTTGTTGTGCGGCTTCACGCACGCGTTGGTTGAGTTGTGCCCGGCTGGAGGCCTGTTTCTGGCGCAGCGCGCCTGACGATGTCTCGCTGCGCTCTTTCTGACGATCCAGCAAGATCTTGGCTTGATTGGCCTCTTTGCCTCGCCGGTTACCGCGCGCTTGCCGTTGTTCCTGCCGTACACGCTGCTTCCGCATCGCCTGTTCCTGCCGTTGGCGTTCAAGCTTGCGCTCACTCAGGCTTTGTAGGGCGTTCTGTCGTTCATGTACCTTAGCCTCGGCATAAAATGAGTAGTTGCCTCCGTAGCTTTGCAGCCCCAGGGAAGACAATTCCACGATGCGCTCCATGGACTCCAGCAACTGCCTGTCATGGCTGACCACGATCAGCCCACGCGGCCAGCGTTGTAGTTGTTCGATCAGCGCCTGTCGGTTCGGTCGATCGAGATGATTGCTCGGCTCATCGAGAATCAAGAAGTCTGCATCCGAGAGCATGGCACCAATCAAGGAAATTCGCATCGCCTCACCGCCGCTCAGGATGCTGGCAGGCGTATCTGTTTCAAGGTGGCTCAAGTTATTGCGCTCAAGTTCATAGCGGAGTCGCTGGTGTATGTCCCAGTGATCTCCTACGGCATCGAAATCCTCCGGTGCTGTACTGCCTGACTCAATACGTGCTAGCGCATCCAACGTGTGCTTTACCCCCGCCAAGTCGGCCACTGTAGAACCATCAGGGTGCACCACTTGCTGGGCGAGGTAATGCACGCTACCGGAGCACTGGCAGTGGCCGGTGGTTGGTTGTAACAACCCAGACAAGATGCGTGCTAGCAAAGTTTTACCGACACCATTGCGTCCGACCAGTCCTGTTGAGCGCATATCGAACTGCTCGCGAAGGCCGGAGAAAAGAGTTCTGCCGTCTGGCAGAACGTGGGACACGTTTTTCAGTACGAGATGGGTATTCGTCATGCTCTATTCCAAAGATGCCAAGAACTCCCCCTGCTACTGGGGGCTGGTGGAGACTGGCCGTCATAACAACGGCGGCATCAATAGCGCATTGGACAAACACCTCATATTGGAAGGAATAGGCTAATTATTGTACAAGCACTTGCAGAAATGGACAATGCAGTAATTTCAGCTGATTGAACCAACAAACTCATGACCGAGATGCCCGACAACATCCTGCACCTGCCTGAGTATCAGGTACTGGGCTTCAAATCCACCGACGACGAAATGCACTTCCAGGTGGATGCGCCCAATCCCATCGCCTGCGAGGAATGCGGCGTGCAGGGTGAATTCGTGCGGTTCGGCAAGCGTGATGTTCCCTATCGTGATCTGCCCATCCACGGCAAGCGGGTCACCCTCTGGGTGGTCCGCCGCCGGTACACCTGCCGGGCCTGCAAGACTACCTTCAGGCCCCAGCTGCCGGAGATGGTAGACGGCTATCGCATGACACTGCGGCTGCATGAGTACGTGGAGAAGGAAGCCTTCAACCATCCCTACACCTTCGTGGCAGCACAGACCGGCCTGGACGAGAAGACGGTACGCGACATCTTCAGCACCCGTGCCGAGTTTTTGGGGCGCTGGCACCGCTTCGAGACGCCCCGCATTCTGGGCATCGACGAGCTGTACCTGAACAAGCGCTACCGCTGCATCCTGACCAACGTCGAGGAGCGAACCCTACTCGACCTGCTGGCCACTCGCCGACAGGACGTGGTGACCAACTACCTGATGAAGCTGAAAGACAGGCAGAAGGTCGAGATCGTCAGCATGGACATGTGGAACCCCTACCGGGCAGCGGTCAAGGCCGTGCTGCCACAGGCCCGCATCGTGGTCGATAAGTTCCATGTGGTGCGCATGGCCAACGATGCCCTGGAAAAGGTGCGCAAGGGTCTCAGGAAGGAGCTGAAACCCTCCCAGAGCCGAACCCTCAAGGGAGACCGGAAAATCCTGCTGAAACGCGCTCACGAAGTTTCAGACCGAGAACAACTCATCATGGAGACCTGGACGGGCGCATTCCCGCAACTGCTGGCTGCCTACGAGCACAAGGAACGCTTCTACGACATCTGGGACGCCACCACACGGCCCCAGGCAGAAGCCGCTCTGGACGACTGGATAGCCACCATCCCGAAGGGCCAGAAGGAAGTCTGGAGCGATCTGGTCAGAGCTGTGGGCAACTGGCGCGAAGAGATCATGACCTACTTCGAGACAGACATGCCGGTCACCAACGCTTACACGGAGTCCATCAACCGACTGGCCAAGGACAAGAACCGTGAAGGGCGTGGTTACTCCTTCGAGGTGATGCGGGCACGAATGCTCTACACCACGAAGCACAAGAAGAAGGCCCCGACTGCGAAAGTATCTCCGTTCTACAAAAAAACCATCGGTTACGGACTGCCGGACTTCGCAGAGGAACTCAACTACGGAGTCGATCTATCAACCATCTGAGGGTGGCATCAGGTTGGCGGGGTGAAGGTGCCCCATCAACCATTAAATCCGCATACCCAAAATATGTTAATAGCTTGGCACTCAAATATTTCTTTTTTTGCAAAAATTCATCATAGTCTTTTCTTGAAAAAACGAGAGAGTTGGGCCGAGATGAACACCCATGCATCTTTATTATTTCACCAATCGAAGTAAAACTCCCCCTTAAAATCTCTTGCCCGACAACAGGCGTGTAATCCTCAAATACGCTCTCAAGAACTCTGTCATAGTTTGTGGTTATTATTGCATAAGGCTTGACATTTCTCAGGAGCTCCAACTCCTCTAAGTAAGAATCTCGCTTGGACTCAGCATTTTCAGAGGTTATCTCAGATTCAAAATAGCGTGCTATGATATACTTTATGTAGGCATCACCTGGAACTCCAGGAGAAAAAAGCTCTTCTGGGAAGACATCTCTTTCTTGCCATGCCCATTCTCTAAAATAGCCAGCCAACTCTGTGCCAATATCGACTAAGGAATCATATTGCTGCTCAAAATAACTGATGGGCATTTCTATTTTTGGGCACATTTCACATAACTGACTTAAAAGCCCCATCCACGTTGGGGTTCCCGCGTATCGCTGTGACATCCCTGACCCAAAGAAAAGAATCGGCTGAACACCCATCTCTTCTTTACAAGTCCTGATGTTATCAATCACGCGCTCTTTATACTCCTTGTACTCCATACAACCTCCATTACCCTCAAGCTAAAAAGGGTCAGCAACTATAGACAAATCTAAAAGATTTACATCTTTTGAAAAAAGGCAGTGCCTCATATGGAAATCGATATACAGCACTTCTGCTTTGGGTCGCAAGCAGACGGTGCAATCATTGCCATTTTTGGCATCAGCCGTCGCAAGGATAGTTATTAAAGATGGAATACCCAAGCATGCTTCCAATATCAACAACTTGCATTTGCGGATCATCTATAACATCTTGCGAATAAAGCTCTCTCTCCAGCACACCTTTTATAACACTAATGCTGACTGCAGAGTAGTCAGGCGGACAGTACAAGACCTCAACACCCAGCTGTTCATTGGTTCTTTTCACTTGGTACAACGCATCAATGTAACCACTTAAATAGGCCTCAAATTCCGGCGTGTCTTTAACTTCCGAATACTCATAAACCATATAACTTTTCGTTGTCGCCTGAATCTGGGCATTTGCAATAGCTGGAAGAGCAATAAAAAGAAACACTACACATGTCAGATTCCTCACGATGCACCCCATAAGCTATAATTTGTTAATTTCAAAAAAACCTTATATTGCTCGCACTTCTTTCATGTCCGCTTTGGGTCGTTAGCGGACTTGCCATCATGTACACACTCCATACTCCAGCCGCATGATAAGGTCATAAACTCGCTGAGGGTCTTCCACCATCACATCAGCCGGCGTGCGCCCTCGAAGCGCAATTTCTGGGCTTGTCATCCATCGCTCGGCGCTTTCTCGGCTCTCAAGGAGTCGCTCGGCGGCTTGCCAGATGTCCGTCTCGGTAGGCGCATCCACGATTTCACGACCCACATCCGGCATGTCCTGCCAGGATTTTAGCTCTTCAGGGTGTGGAGCCTGAGGATCGCACTGTGCCAGTAGCTGATCGAGGGAATAAGGTCGCTCCTCCGCGGGAACGCCCTTGGTGGTGTCTACATCAGGTCGCATGAGCGTTTCCCGTAGCCAAGCCTGAACCTTCGCGCACACCTCATCATTTTCGTCAGGCGGCACGAGAGTGGCGTTGATCTCGCCGCTACGGCGTATGAAGAACTCGTCAGGGATAGTCAGGGAGTAGCCACCGCGCAGGTAGGCGATGATCTCGCCGCTCATGGCGGCCATGTAGGAGCGGTCGCTCTGCAGGCACTCCAGCGCCTCGCGGAAGCTCTCCAAGGGCTGAGGAAAGCGATCACGTAGATCGATGGTCCGGTAGGCAAAAATCCGGGCTAGCGGGTCTGAGGGAGGGTGTGAGGACTGTGTCATGGGGAGGCTACCCAGCGGATGGTGTGGCTTTCAGGGTAGCCCATGGCCAACGCGGACTACCGTTGCTTCCTTACGGCTACCCGCATCAGTCCAGAAAGGCAGTGATGCCCTCCTCGTCGACCGCCTCATGCACCGCATCCAGGGCAGCCTGGTCAGTTGCGAAGCGGTCGTCCCACACATGGGAGGTACCCTCCTCATTGACGACTTCCAGCAACCAGTCGACCTCTTCTTCCAAGCGGTAGATATCCACCTGCAGGGTGTGGCCGTCGCGGGTGATGGTCTGGCTCAGGGGGCTCTGGATCAGTTCGGGTTCAGTGCTCATGGCAGTGTCTCATGGTGTGGTGGGCGGCGCCGGGTGGCGTTGCGGCGTCGAGCCGGCCTATTCGTCTATCGAGGAGCTGAAGGTGGGCTGGAAGAGGGTTCCCTCGGTGAGGTGCTCCTCTACCTGGCCGGCCAGGAGCATCTCTCTGCGAGACGGGTAGTGGCGCAGCAGCCCCCTCGCCTGCCGGCGAATCGACTCTGGTAGGGAAACATCCTGGGAGAGTTCTTGCAGAAACTCCCGAGAGTGAATCACCGCGCGTGTGCACTCTGACGGCATGGTCATCGACGTCTCTCCCCTTTCAGCTCGTGTGCGGCGGCGGCAGCACGCTCACTCCACCCCTAGCGCCTTCACCACGGCGTCCACCGGCTCAGCATAGAAGCTGGTCTGAAATTTGGTGAACAGCTCGGCGGGAATGGTGGGGATGTCCATGGCGCTGCTCATGGGCAGGGTGACGCGCTTGCCGCCGGCATCGAACGCCACCTGCAGGCACTCGGCGAGGCTCTCCACGGGCTTCAGACTGCCGCCCAGGCTCATGTCGCCCAACACCACCATCTGGCTCTGGGTGGGCCTGCCCAGCAGGCCTGAAGCGAAGGCCACCAGGCTGGCCAGAGCGAGGTCGCGCAGCACCCCGGTATTCTGCAAGTCGACCACGTGCAGGTGGAAGTCGTGGTCCAGCACCTTGCTGGAGCCGCTGATACGGCTGGCGTTGGCCTTGAAGTAGTCGAAGGCCATCTTGACCTGCTCCTTGGCATGGGTGGAGTTCCACAGCCCCGACATCGCCAGCTTGCCGCTGCCGGCGGTGACCTGCAGCTCGATGCGGTAGACCCCCGGCATGCCTTTGTCGCTGAGGCCGATGGTATGCACCACGCCGGGCTTGCCGAGCCCTTCGGGAATCAGCCCCCCGCCGCCCTGCTCCTTCACCGCGACGAAGTGCTCCTCCAGCGTCTCCTTGTCGATGTAGCTGAAGTGGACGTCGTAGAACTCCATGCCGCCGATCTTCTTGAGCTGCTCCTTCACCCGGCGGCGCACCTGCAGGGCGTACTCCAGGCAATGGCGCACGTCGTCCTTCTGGTATTCGCCATGCGGGTAGAGGAGCTTGAGCAGCCCGGAGACGGTCTTGCGCACGGCAATGACATCGCGCTGGTTGAGGTTGTCGCCCAGGCGGAAGTGCTGGTCGATAGCGTCGGCGAAGCTACGCTTGCGCATCTCGCGGAAGAACTCGGCCAGGTAGTCGATAATGAAGCCGTAGCGCTGGGTGAAGAACGATGGCCGCATTTTGGGGATCTCCCAGCCCGGGATGTAGGCGTGGAAGCGGTCGAAGAAGGCGGCGTCGATCATGGCATCGGGGAACGGGGTCAGCAGGTGGCTGGTCTTCACCAGCGACTCGACGCTCTGGTTGATGTTGCCGACGAACACCATGGAGGCGGAGGCCTCCATCTGCTCGCGCCCGCGGGCGAAGGAGCCAGAGGCCATGTAGTCCTTCATGATCTGCACGCCATCCTTGTCTTTGAACGAGATGCCGGCCACCTCGTCGAAGGCCACCAGGTCCCACATGCCGACCAGGCCGATGCGCCGCGAGCTCATGTTGTAGAACAGGTTGGCCACGGTGGTCTGGCCACCCGAGACCAGGATGCTGTTGGGCGAGCACTCCTTGTAGATATGGCTCTTGCCGGTGCCGCGGGGGCCCAGCTCGCAGACGTTATAGTTGTTCTCGACGAAGGGGATCATCCGGGCCAGCAGGTGCCACTGCACCTCGGCGTCCAGCTCGGCGGGCTCCATGCCGATGGAGCGCACCAGGACCTCGCGCCACTGATCGGTGGTGAAGCCGCGGCGCCCCTCGAACAGCTCCTCCATGTTCATGTGGGGCATCTGGATCGGCTTGAGCTGGCTGACCCCAAACGGCGAGCCGCGCTGGCCCTCCTCGTGGTAGTAGCTCAGGGTGGCGATCACCCAGATCCCGCCCACCAGCAGCTTCTCGTGCTCCTTGACGATGCCGGCGGAGATCTCCGCGTCCTTGATCCCCAGGTTGCTGAACGCGGCCTCGTAGCAGTCCTGTTTCTCGTTGAGGCGCACCGTCACCCGGTCGATGACCTTGAAGCTGCCGCGCTCGCGGACCAGCGACTTCACCTTCTCGGCCTCGTCGGGGCGCACGTAGTTGTCGGTGAGGATCGTCTTGACGTTCTTCAGGCCCTCGTCGATCACCTCCTGATCATCGGAGGCGCAGTACATGCCGAGCAGGTACTCCAGCACGTAGACCGGCACGTTGGCGCCTTCCTTGACCCGCTGGGTCAGGTCCTTGCGCACCACCCGACCGGCGAAGTGGGTGTTGAGCAGGGTGTCGAGGTCGGCAGGCTCGTCAGAGCCGACGTTGGGGAGCGCTTCCATTCGAGCGGGTTCCATCGGAGTGGTCATTTATGACACCAGGGCATCATCGAAGTGTCGGATGTCTTCCGCCGGCACCCGGCGGCTTTCACGGGCCACATTGGCCTGCATGCTGGTCTGCGCCACCTCGTGAAGGGCGTCGTCGATCTTCCTGCGCTGGTGGGTCTGGAACCAGTCCAGCACCTCGGCCAGGTGCCACAGCGAGGCACGCCCCTCATGCAGCGGCAGCGGAAAGGTCGCCAGATGCGTTTGCAGCAGCTTGCGCATGTTCTGGCGGGTGAAATCCAGTAGCTCGGCGATATCCGTGACGCCAACCAGGTCAGGCCCCACCTCGATCAAGCGCGCCTCGGGGATGGCGCGCTTCACATCCGCCATGGCGCTGGTAATCGCCTGCTGTGCCGACACCGCCTCGCGGGAAAACTCCAGGGCCAAGCGCCCCTTCAGCCCAACGCCGATCAGGGCATCGTCGCAGCCCGCCTCGAAGAGACGGGATTCCAGCGCCTCCATGCCGAGGTCACCGGGCACCGCGAACTTGAGGGTAAAGTCGTAGGTCGTCATGTCTCGTCCTCCTCGGAGGATGTGCCACCCGTGCAGTTGTCGACCACGCGGCGCAGCTGTCGGGCATAGACCATAATCGCCTCGATGTCCTTCTTGCTGTGTCGTGGGCGGGTCATCGTGTCTCCTCCCAAGAGCTTAGGCATGCGCCGCCAAGGTTGTCAATTGACAACCTCAGAAGAAGTCATCGGTGAACGCCAGGTCGATGACCACCCGGTAGCGCTCAAGCTCGGTGCCGAGATCCTTGTCGCGCAGCACCAGGAAGTAGTCGCGCTTGCGGTCGAAGTCGGTCCCCGACAGCGACAGGCGCACCGACTTCATGCGATCGCTGATGTTGTCGCTCGTGCTGTCGAAGGTCACCGTCTCCTCGCTGGAGACCGCCTCGGTGCCCTCGTAGATGGCCACGGCCAGGGTGATGGGCTTGAGCTGCTCGCTGACCGTCTCGGTCTGCAGCAGCTCAAAGCGCTGGATGTTGTTGACCATCTTCAGCGAGGCCTTGGGCGAGATTACATCCACCTTGCGGCGGGTGCGCTTCTCGACCTTCTCGCCACGCAGCTGCTTGACGGTAAGCACCGGCACGACGATCTCCTGGGGCATGATCCCGCCATGCACGAAGCGGGCGCCGCCGACGAAGTGGAAGCGGTGCGCGCCCTTGGGAATCCAGAACTCGGTCTCGCAGGTGGTGCCGGCGGTCTCACGGGTATGGCCGTGCCATACGCTGGGGTTGTCGGGCAGGTTGGTCCCGAGCACGTAGCGCTTCTTGCTCTTGAAGGCGCCGGCCGGCTTCTCGGTCAGGCTGGTGCGGTCGGTGGCGTCCAGCTTGCTGCGCTGGAACAGGAAGCCGTGATCGGCGGTGACCAGCACGGTGCTGGTGTTGAGGTGCATGAGGATCTTGCGGGTGAGCGTATCGAGCTCCTCGATGGCGTCCTCCACGGCGGCGAAGGTCTCGCTTTCGGTGCTGGCGGTATCCCCCCGGGCGTCCACCACGTTGTGGTAGACGTAGACCAGCTGCATGCCCTTGATCGCCTCGCGCCCCTGCTCGCGGGACCAGCCCCTCACCTCCTCGGCGGTCACGGCCATGGCCTGGCCGCTCACGGCGGCGCTCAGGCGCTGGCTGCGGTTCTCGGTGCCCTGGCTGGACTTGCCATCCACCAGCACGCTGTCGCTGCCGGGCTGGTAGCTGAGCTCGCGATGCGGCAGCAGCGAGGCCATGCCGAGGGTGGTGTAACTGGGCACCACACCGAGCTGACTGCCCAGAGAAGCCTCGCTGTAGCGCTTGTTGTTGATGCGCTCGCGCAGCTCTTCGGCCGCCTCATAGCGGAAGGCGTCGCTGATGATCACCACTAGGCGCTTGTTGCGGTGGGCGTCCAGGTGCGGGCGCACCACGTCGCGGAAGAAGTGCTGCTGGTTGGGGATGCGCGGCAGCTTCCAGTCGTGCAGGCGCCCCTCGGCGTCGATGCGTTCGCTCCAGTTGCGGGTGAGCTGGCCCAGGAACCACTCGTCGTAGCAGCGCTCCACCGCCTCATCGAGCTTCTTGAGTAGCTCTACGCCGGTGCTGTCGGAGGCCACCGCATAGTGGCGATAGGCGGTATCGAAGCGGTAGAGCTCGGTGCTGTAGGCGTGGTAGAGCGCCTCGACGCTTTCGTAGTGGAAGCCGTTGAGATGCTGCTGCCGCAGGGCGAACAGGTCGATGGCGGCGCTCAGGGCGTCGTAGAGCTGACGGTAGCGCCCCCGGCGCTCGTCGTTCTTGTGGCGGGAGGCCCAGTAGCCATCCAGACGTTCGGCGATGATGCCGCGGAACATCTCCAGGTCACGCACGTCGGCCTGGGGGATAGCCAGGCACAGATCGACGATGATCTGCTTCTCGGCCACCTCGAAGGTGGCTACGTTGGCCAGCCGCTCCAGGGGCACGTCGCGGATCTTATCCTCGATGCGCAGCGCCTCGGCGACCCAGCCGGAGATCACATCGAAGGCCGGGTAAAAGCGCGAGCTGTCCCGCCAGCGGGAGAGCAGCGCCCGGGAGGTGGCCCGGGCATTCACCGAGGCGATGGCATGGCTCTGCGCCCAGTCGGGGATCTCGGAAATGCTCTCGCAGTAGCCGGTGGTCAGCAGCCGCAGCATCAGCTGGCCGAATGACAGCGCCGCCTCGCCGCTGAGTTCCGCCTGACTGGCGGGATAGCCCACCTCCAGCTGCAGGGCCCTCACCAGGCTTGGCACCAGGGCGTACTTGGCCATCTCCTCAAGCGACGAGGGATTTCCCTCCAGCCCTGTCTCCTCGGCCACCGCCTCATCACCGAGGTGGAACAGCAGCGTGGCGATATCGCCGGCAGGCGCCCCCACCACAGCAGCGCACATGGCCAGATCCAGGCCATCCTCGTCCATCTCCGGCGTAACCAAGCGTTTCAGCGCCTCGATGCGCTTGCGGCTGCCCAGGAACGCCTGCCGCTTGGCCAGATGCTCACGCAGTGCATGCCGGGTGAGGCCCAGCTCGTTGAAGGTCATCGAGAGCTGGTCGGCATAGAAGCGCCCGGAGTAGAGCTTGATGTCCAGCAGCCAGTCATCCTCCGGTGCCGGCTCGGCGTAGGGGAAGTAGAGCAGCGTCGGCGTCTCCGGCTCCTCAAGCTCCAGGCGCAACTTCACGCCTAAGGTGGACTGCCCGGCCATATTGAGGATCTGTACGCCATCCAGCGCGAGCTCTTTCAGCGTATCGGAAAAGTGGCCGGGAGCGTCGTACCAGAAAACCAGGCGATGGCCGTCAGTGAAGAAAGCGTATTGAAGCCCCTGCTGGAGTTGGTCAAGCTGCATCTAGCCTCCTTACCGGCTGCATTCAGAGAACAACCAGGCGAACAATGATCGCCTGATTTGTGCTAGATGTTTACCGTCTCTGATAACCACTGCCAAAATTATCACCAGTGCCGCGGTAACCGCCCATTCCATCGGACTGCCACCCGCTACCAAAATTTTCGCCTGTACCTCGATAGCCACCCGTGCCATCGGGCTGCCACCCGCTACCAAAGTTATCACCTGTGCCTCGATAACCACCCATGCCATCGGATTGATAACCTCGGCCAAAATTATCGACTGTACCTCGGACGCCGCCCAGGCCATCCGCTTGGTAGCCACGACCAAAGTTGTCACCCGTCCCCTGGACGCCGCCCATGCCATCGGACTGCCAACCCCCACCAAAGTTATCGCCTGAGCCGTACAGGCCATCAGCAAAAGCGATAGAACTTGACAGGACGAAAAAAGTTACCAAAAAGCTAATTTTAAGCTTTGTTGATTTCATATGATGCCTCCTGTTATTTGCACCGAAATTTACTCTTTCCGGACAAGCTTCACCCAGCCTGCTCTCTCCGGTCGCTGCCTTTACCTCCGCCAACAAATCTCCAAACTTCCCATAGTTCACCTTCACCCTATCATCCGGGCCCAGCGAGATCCGCTGGTCGGCATAGTGGCGCAGCTTCACGCCGAAGGTGGACTTCCCGGCCATATTGAGGATCTGGACGCCATTGAGGGCCAGCTCCTCCAGCGCATCCATAAAGTGGCTGGGGGCGTCGTACCAGAAGACGAGGCGATGGCCGTCAGTGGTGAAGGTTCGCTGCAAGCCATGTTGAAGCTGGCTGATTTGCATCAATGCCACCTTGGTTACATAATGGGGATTTAAATTAATTTGTTATAACTGGACTCACCATAGTATTTTATATATTCTTTTGCAGCAAAAGAGTCCATCATTCCTGATATGTGGTCGCACACAAGCCTTTGTCTACATTCGTTCTTTTCACGGGATCTTATCTCAGGAGGTAGCAATATCAATCCTGAGTTTCTAGAGTCATCATCGTAAACATTAAATAGCCCTTCGATTACTTTTTTTCCTCTCATCTCATATTCTTGGATATGATTTTTCCTCAGTATCGCCTTGAAGACAAGTTTTTTCAGGCCAAGAGCTAGTTGTCCAAGACTTTGATAGCCAATCTCATCAACACCTTCTCTGCAGGTCAATCCAACGTCACTCATTAAAGTATTCACTATTTTAGAGGTTAATTCTTTCCTAAAAACCATTGAGTACTCTTCTGAAGTGCCGAGAGAGCTTGAGCCTTGAGCATATCTCTGAGTGGACTTGACAATTTCTTTAAATTCTTCGGATACACTTGAGAATTCGCTACTTATTCTAAACTCATGAACAAGTTCGCCAATCACTATCAATCCCGAGCTTAGCGCATCTTCCAGGTCATGGGCAGCATATGCAATTTCATCGGAAAGATCCATGATTTGAACGTCAATGCTTCTTTCTTTTTTTAGGTTATGTCTCTCTATCTCTTCAAGAAGAAATGAATAATCCTCATCGTAAAGAAACTTTTTAGAATTTTGATCGCGAGTGTGGAAGTATTTGGTTATACCCCATAGAGTTCGAAGCGTAAGATTCAATCCATTGAAGTTGGGGTGCTTTTTTTCTAGTTCTCTCACGACCCGAAATGCCTGGGCATTTCCTTCGTAACCACCTGCCTCATGTGCAAGTTTGTTGAGGACTTTTTCACCAGAGTGGCCGAATGGGGGATTGCCAATATCATGGATCAGAGAGCATGTTTCTACAACTTCGGTAGAATTTATACCAAGCTGCGCTGCTAAGCCTCTAGCGATTTGAGCTACTTCCAAACTGTGAGTTAGTCGATTTCTGTTAAATCGCGTCTCGTTGACGCCAAGTAGCTGCATTTTCCCTTGGAGTCGCCTAAAAGAAGATGAATAAAGAACGCGCGCATAATCGCGCATAAAAGGGCTTCTTCCTACTCCTTGCCGAACGTCTTTCTCATCATGAAACCTGTAGCTAAGCTTGTTAGCCTCATCCTCTTTATGTTTAACAAACTCAAGAGTTTGACTATCCATGTGAAACATCCTCTTTACTTATTGCCAGTTACTTGCTTCACTTCCGCCAACAGTTCCCCAAACTTCCCATAGTTCACCTTCACTCCATCATCCAGATCCAAGGAGATCCGCTGGTCGGCGTAGTGGCGCAGCTTCTCGTCGAAGGCGTTGAGCTCGGCCTGTTGCTTGTAGAGCTTGCTCAGGTCCTTCTCGATGCGCTTGGCTTCAGCGGCGGAGGCGCTGGCTTCCTTGTCCTGCTCCAGTTTCTCGACGTAGCTGGCGAGCTTCTCGGTAAGCGGGATCACGTAGTCGGTGCGCATCTCGGCCAAGGTGCTTTCATTGTAGCGATGCAGGTAGACCAGGCTCTCGAAGGCTTTCTGCTTGCCTGACGAAAACAGCCAGTAGATGGGGCGTTTCTTGTAGGTGCGCAGATGATCCTTGTAGAACTGCGTGCTCAGGTAGCGGCGGATAGTATCCAGCGCGGCTTCACCCTTCTTGGGTTTGATGGCGTGCAGGCAAAGGCTTTCGGCAACGAAATCGAGATTCTCTTTCAGGTGCTCATCGCCCCAGACGGTGCGGACGAAGTCTCGGAAGCGGTTGGTGGCGTCGTCGGGGAACCACTCTTGGTCGGTCAGCGGGATGATAGCGTTTTTATCCGGCGCGAAGCTGGGCACGGGGATCTGGGCGAGGTAGTCGCGAACGGTTTCGCCCTGGCTGGCGAGAATCAGGCCGGGCTTGTCTAGCGAGTATCGACCCATCATGCAGCCGATAGAGTAGCTTAAAAACTCACAAAAAGTATCAGAACGAAACCGCTTATTCTTAACTTCTTTTGATAGACTTTTTCCATATCTAAAATCAATATTTAATTCTAGAGTTATGTCTTCCTTTTCAATCTTAAAGTCCTCATCGTTAAGAGAATATGAGCTGGCTATAACGTGATTATTATGGGCCTCTAGCGATAACGCCTCATCAGTCTTAGCCTCTGCCTTCTCGCGAAGAGAATCAAAAGCGGCTGATGCAAAACTTGAATTTTCCAATAGAAGCATTGGCTGCTTGAAATCCCATGAGGTTTCAAAGGAATCATAATCTATTTTATGAATTTCCACTAATTTACTGACTGAAGAAAGTGGGCAGCTAGGTATGATTATAGGAAATTTCGCAAGAACTCCAGGCGTGAAATTTACCGTGGGATTAAGGATCTCAAGGAAGAAGTCCGACACCTTAGAATTGAGTATGGAGAATACTGTATCGTAATATCTTTCTTGTGGGTAGCAGGTAGGGCCGGCATCACCAATTACAAAACCTTCAGAGAGATACCGAGCGCAGAAACCACCTGTAGAAACAAGAGACCAAGTGATTCCACCTTTAAAGAAGTATGGAATATTTTTAACTGTCCTAGTGTAGGAGCCATACAACTTAGATGCATACTCCTTAACCTCTTTTCCGTCATACTGGTAATTTATGAAGTAGTCGTTATTTCCGTACCATTTCCTATGACTACCTCCTTTGTTATAGGGAAACCATTTTACATCTCCAGAGCCGTTTTCTGAAATGCTTGATTTTCTCGTAGAAACCTCGTGCCATAGCCTTAAAAATCTATTGTTATCGTTTGTTGACATTCCAAGTCTAGGATCTGCCACCCTTCCTAAACTTATTCCATTTACAAAGCAGTCTCGCACTTCGCTATTTATCCAGTACGCAATCGGATATCCCGGGACTTTCTTAAATTCATCTTGCCTTGCCAGGTCATATGAATTATTCTTATTTATCAGGCTATGTATTTTGTCGTCTTCCCTACCATCTGTTAATTTAAAAAACGTAGGTAAGTATTCTTCGATATGATGCTTTCGAATAATCCATGCAACTGTTTGGACAACCTCTCCGGAAATTTGAGAGAATGCTCTAGCTCCTAGGTGCGCCAAAGTAATTATAGTGTGGTTATCTATGACGGAACTTCTAAGCTCCTCATAGCTAGATAAGAACATCCAGCTTTGCATATTGATTTGCGCATTGTGACCGAGCTCGTTTAAAAAGCTGAACCCACGCTCCATGAAAATCGCAAATAGATCAGACTTGCTGTTGGGGTATGTCTTCTTAGCGTAATCCTTCAGAGCTTTATTCATCCCCTTGCTCATATAGGGCGGGTTGGCAATCACCGCATCATAACGCTGGGCGAGTACCCACGCCTGCTGCACGATGGGAGTCAGCTGCCTTGCAGCGGTCTTCTGTAGGGTGTCGCCGCTGTCAGCTAGCTTGGTGAGCTCTTCCAGCAACGTCTTGAGAGGCGCCTCAAAACTGTTGGGTGCCTCAATCAGCGAGCCGAAGGTCTTGGCGTCCTGAAAGCGCTCAATCAGGTCGACGATGGCCTTGTAGGTACTGTCGTTGCTGGAGAGCTCTTTCTGCTCGCCCTCGAACAGGCTCTGGGACTGGCCCTGGTGCCAGTCGCCGGTGAGGTTGAGGTCGCGCCACAGGGTGCTGGCATCCAGGTGCTGGGTGCTCTGCAGGGCCATCACGTTCAGTCGAACGCCCCGGGTGAAGATCCGGCGGTCGTCTTCTCTGGCCTTCATCAGCAGCGCGAAGCCGGCAAGCTGGGCGGCGCGGTCGTCGATATCCAGCCCGAACAGGTTGTTCTCCAGGACCAGCTTAGGGATGTCACGGGAGCGGTAGCCGCGCTCCTCGTAGATGGCCTTCAGCACGTTGTAGGCCTCGACCAGGATATGGCCGGAACCACAGGCGGGGTCGAGCACCTTGATGGTCTCGGGGTCGATGCTCGCCGGGGTGATGGCGTCCAGCTGGACCTGCACCTCGGGCTCCTGCTCGGCGGGCTCGATGTAGTACGGCATCTCGCCCTTGAGGGGGGAGTCAGGGTAGGTCTGCAGCCACTGGCGGCCCACGGAGTTCTGCACCAGGTACTGGACGATCCAGTTGGGGGTAAACAGCTGGGTGGCGGCGGGAATGTCCTCGCTCTTCACCACCTTGCCGATCACCTGGTCCTTCTTCTCGGCGATGTAGAACTGGTAGAGCCAGCCGATCACCTCGACGTCCTGCCAGTCCTCCTCGGGAATTGCCTCGACCAGCTCGCGGATCAGCGAGTCGGTCTTGGTCAGGTTGTCCGGCAGCAGCAGCTCGCTGGCATCGTCCAGCGGCTCGAACAGGAACGGCATGGCCTCGTGCAGGGCGTGACACTGGGCCAGCAGCAGCTCACGGTAGAGCGCCTCGTCCTGGGTGCCGTCGAGCTTGAGCTCGCGCACCCGGGCGGTATCCAACCCGGGCAGATCGATCTCCAGGCAGTCATCGAGGATCTGGAAGCCGCCCTCGTGGTCCGGGTGGGAGAGTACCCGGCGGCCATGATCCAGGTAGCCCTTAAGCTCCATGAAGCGGATCGCGCACAGACGGTTGAACCAGCTGTAGGCGGCCTGCTCCATGGCCTGCTCGAAGCCCAGCTGCAGCACCCACTTGCCCAGCGCCTCGCGGGGGCCGCGCAGCGCCTTGGGGAAACTGTGGGTCTGGCCATCCAGGGCGCTGATCAGCATCACGTCGCCACGCACTTCGGCGGGCGCGACGTGGCCCTTGGTGATGCCGTAGCGGGCGGCCTGGCGGGTCATGGTCTCGATGAAGCGGGTACGCGCCTTGGGGGCGTAATTCTTGATGTTCCCTGTGTTCATGCTGGATTCCTGATCGTGCGGGTTGCCTTTGTCGGGCGAGGTGTTCTCGGCTGTCCCGTGTCCTGAGACACGGGACAGCCGTTGTCACGGGGAGAATGGTGGTATCAAGCGGAGGAAGACTGGGTCAACTCAACCGGATGGTCTCATTGAGCTGCCTCTCAGCCTTGCGCTGTGCGACCCTTAAGATGATGTCTCGAAGGTGCGAGGGGCACGGAGGCGACGCTCCAGGCGCTCTACCTCGTCATCCACGGTATCGGCGTCTTCTGGTATCGCCTGGTACCGGACCGGCCGGGTCAGCTTTCTCACCCGTCCCTCTTCGACGGCCTGTTTTAGCCAGGTCGTTACCTGAGTCTTTTGCAGGCCAGTCTCGGCAGTGATGTCGTCAGCGGCTTTAGGGGCCTGAGCCAGCCGTTGGAGCTCGCTCAGGAACAGCCGGTAGAAGTCGATCTGCTCTGGCTGTGAGATAGCCTCACGGCTCTCGGCGGCCGGGTCGGCTAGGGGCTGTTCTAGTTCTGTCGAGTCGGTCGACTCGTTGATGGTTCGCTCGGATGCTGCTGACTGCACCGCTTCTTCAGGCCCTTGATCGCTGGTGTCGTTACCGAACAGATCCGGCTGAGGGGCCTTGGCCAGCTCCACATCACTTTCTTCGCGGCATCCGGCATCGGGTTCTCCAGATGACAGGGCAACTTGCGGCTCTTCAGCCTCGGGGGCTTGCCGGGAGTCATGCACCATAGCGTCGGAAACATCGGGCTGATCGTCGATCCCCCCTGCCGTATCCGGCTCACTTTCGCTTGGCTCGTTGGCGCTGTCGGTGCCGGGCTCATGAGACGACATAGGCTCTGCCTGATCCGGCTCCTGCCGAGAGAACGGCGTTTCGACAGGAGCCAACAACGAGCCGATATCCAGCTGTTCGATCTTCTCTTCGCACCAGGTGCCGCCTGCATCCACCAGCGACTGATTGCCAGCTTCTTTATCCTGAGTCGGCTTCACCCAGAGTGGCACCCACCCTTTCTTGAGGTTTTCTTCAGCCCCTGCCCTGGTGCCACCGCTACTGCCAGAGTGAACCACGAGCGCGGCATCTGCCAGGCAGTAGATGTACTTGTTGCGCCCCATGGCGTTGCCGGTGTTGAAACTGGCTTCCGGATAATAGGGCGACACCAGCACCAGACCGCCACTCATCAGGCCTTGGCGCCACTGGCTGGAGGTTGCTGCCTTGAGAAGACCTTCGCTCAGGATACCGATGACGGGGCCACCCTCCTGGATGGCTCCCTGCATGGCGGCCTCATCGATGCCCTTGGCACCGCCAGATACGATGCCGACGGCTGTGTGAGAGGCCTTGGCGCCGAGTATCCGAGCGTATGTAAGATCCTCCTCTCCTGCCTTACGCGAGCCCACCACGGCAAGACCGCCGGCATTGAGCAGCTCGGCGCTACCGCAGCCGTACAAGACTGGAGGAGCGGCATGCTTCAGTCGCTTTTTCAGGCGCCTGGGGTAAGCGGGGTCCGAACGGGTGATGATCCACAGGCCCGAACGCTGCCACTTCTCCAGGGCAAACGCCATGCTACTACCACGCTGCAGCAGGGCCTCCAGCCGCTCTCTCGGCAACTTGGCATGACGCCAGCCCTGGAGAATTTCATTTCGTTCTGGACCGAGCAGGTCTGCCGGCGTGTATCCCTGCTCGTGCAGCCATTGGGCAAAAGTGCCCCATTCGGTGGGCGTCAGCGGTTTTGCCGCTCCCTTGGCGGGCTTGCTGAAGTAGCTGGTCAGCAGCAGGGTTGCCTGAGCGGCAGTGGAAAAGATCATCAATCATTCACCGAGCTGGATGACAGGGCTACAGGATAGACAGGACCAATGCCGGCACGTTGCAGAAGCGCGGCGATGACGGTCATCGTCCAGCCTGAATCCACTATATCGTCGACCAGCAGCACGGGGTCACGTGGCAGCCCGTTGGCGACTTCGAAGACACCATCCAGGTTACGACACTGATGAAACCGGTTCTGCTGGCCCTTCTGGGGCTCATTGTGCCTGATCTTTCGTACAGCATCGACGTAAGGCAGCCCCAGCCGGTTGGCCAGCCGCGAGGCAAACTCCGGGACCAGGTGCGGGTGGTTGAGAGACGGCACGGCACACACCCAGCCGGGACGCGGCTGAGGTTGCCAGCGCTGCTCGATCATCTCGGCCATGGCCTCGACCAGCTCATCGCTGAACCGGCCCTGCTGTTTGCCCTCCTTGACCTGCCTTCCCCAACCACCATCGTTCCAGCGTGACAGCACGCGCCCCTCCTGTGCCTGCAGTGCGGGTATCAGACTTCCTCGAGAAGTTTGAAAGCTATAGTGCTGGAAGGCATGGGCAGCCACCTGCTTGCGTGGCTTGATGGGCATCTCGGCGTGGCGCTGGTAGGTCGCGGCCTGGTGCGTCAGTTGCGGATCCACGTGGGTGGGTACCAGCGGATGACCAAGACAGTTAACACAGCGACCACAGGGCTCGCTCTGTGGGTCATCCAGCGCAAGGCGCAGGAAGTTCATCAGGCAGCCCTTGGTGCTGATGTAGTCGTTGACCTGCTGCCACTCACGCTGGCGAATCTCTGTCAGGTGCTGGATACGCTGATAGTCCGGGCGGTAGGCCACCGGTGTGCGCTTCCATACACTGCCATCCTTAACCACCGGAGACGGTGACTCTACGCTGAGAATCTTCAGGGTCTTATCGATCTGGCTGCGTCGCAGGTTGGCATGCTGTTCGATCGCAGTCACCGGCAACCCATCGAATCGTGCTAGGGTGTCGAGCACGGTATTGATCTCATGATCCGAGGGAAACGCCGAACGCCGAAAATAGTCGTGGATATCGTCGTCTTCGTGACCGGCAATCAGCACGCCAAGGGCATAATCGATGGCACGCCCGGCGCGACCTACCTGCTGGTAGTAGGCCACGATGGAACCGGGAGCCTGATAGTGGATGACAAAGGCGAGATCCGGCTTGTCGTAGCCCATGCCCAGTGCCCCGGTGGCCACCAACACCTTGAGCTCATTGCGCAGCAACCGATCTTCCAGGTACTCGCGATAGCGGTTGTTGTCGGTCAGCCCTTGCCTTTGCAGCTGTTCAGGCGGGCTGACATTGCCATAGTAGGCGCTGGCCTCGATGCCATGTTGCTGCAGCCAGCCGGCTACCTGCTCGGCGTCTCGGGTGGTAAGAGTATAAATGATGCCAGTGCCTGGAAGCGTCGGAACCACTTGGGCCAACCAGGCCAGGCGTGAGGCCTGATCCGGCAGCGTCATTGCCTGCAATGCCAGGCTCTCCCTCCCCAGTGGACCACGCTGGATCATGATATCGCCGAGCTGGCCACTGATATCCGCGATTACCCGATCATTGGCGGTAGCCGTAGTGCCCAGCACGGGCACACCGGGAGGGAGGCGCTGCAGCACGCCGACAATACGCCGATAGTCGGGCCGGAAATCATGGCCCCAATCGGAGATGCAGTGGGCCTCATCGACCACCAGCAGGCCGATGCGATCGGCAATCGGCATCAGCACAGTTCGTACGAAATTATCGTTAGCCAGCCGTTCTGGAGATATCAGCAGACAGTCAATCTGGCCGGCGAATAGTGCCCGCTTGACCGCCTCCTCTTCATGGGGGTTCGTCGAGTTGATAGTAGCGGCACGAATATTAAGCCGCCGTGCCGACTCGATCTGATTGCGCATCAGTGCCAGTAGCGGCGAGATGATAATGGTGACGCCGAAGCCGCGGTCACGCAGGATACGCGTGCTGATGAAATAGACCGAGCTCTTGCCCCAGCCGGTACGCTGTACCACTAGAAGCTTGCGTCGCTGATTGACCAAGGCATCTATCGCCTCCCACTGGCCAGGACGGAATGAGGCGGCTCCATCGCCCAGAGCGGTCTTGAGAAGCTGTTCTGCATGTTGTTTATCCACGACCTTTCCTCCTTGAGGTCACTTGCCTCAGCTCAGACGAATGCGCTTGTTGGCCTGGATGGCGTCGTCGAGCTCGCGCTTGAGGGCGTCGAGGAAGGCATCGACCTCCTGCTGACTCTCCAGGTAGACCCCTTCATGTGTGCGGCTGAGCACCTGGCTGACACTAACGTTGGCCACCGGCTTGGGCGCCGCGACTCGGGTGGGCGCAGGCTCGCGCACTTCACCGGGCGGCGTGACGGTATCGCCGTTGCCGCATCCCTGGGGTGAGCCGCCCTCGCCGGCGGGCTTGGCATCGCGATCCGGCTTGCCACCGTTATCCGCTTTCTCGCGGGCGAGGCGCTGGCGTTCGGCTTCGGTTTCCTGCTCGCGGTGGAGCGCGTCGAGGCTCTCCTGCTCGCGGTCGTTGGCGGTATCCCCCTGCAGCAGGTAGATCTGGGCGATGCTGGGTGCGGCTTCGATATCCTGCTTGAGCAGCTGCAGGGGGCGCAGCAGGCGGTTGCTGAGCTCCGGCGTGCCGATGCCGCTCTTGACGATCTCGGCGCTGACCTTGGCGATACGCAGGTCGATCCGGCCGATGGCGTGTTCGCGCTTCTGTTCCAGCAGCTGGGTGTTGGTCTCATCGATGGTCTGGATCAGCCCGGCGACCTTCTGCAGCATGGCGTAGGGCGCTTCAGAGGCGTAGATGCGGTCCAGCTCGGCCAGCGCCGTCTTCGCCTCGGGCGCCTTCTCCAGCGCCGGGCGGTTCGGGGCGAAGCGGGTCAGCGCCTGGTCGAGCTGCTTCCAGGTGGTGAGCTGCTTGGTGAAGAACTCGTGGAGGTCGCGGTACTCCTCTTCGAGATCGAGCAGATCCTCCTGCTGGTCGGCCACCGCCTTGAAAAAGTCGAAGCTGTCGTCGATGCGAAGCAGGCGCTCGATCTCCTTGAGGGTGCTGTCGATGGCGGCACGCCCCGGGAAGCGGCCCACCTCGGTCTTGCTGCGGTAGGCCTCCAGGTCCTTCTTCCAGGCGCTGAACTGCTCGACGTAGAAGGCATAGAGCTCGTTTTCGCTGGAGGGCCCGAGCTTGGTGAACAGATCCTTGGTGAGGTTGCGCACCTGGCGCAGCACGGCGTCATCGGTCTGGCGCTTCTTCTGGATGCGCACCTCGCTGCGCCGCCGGCTGTTGTTGAGCAGCTCGAAGGCCTCCTTGCCGGGCAGCGCCGGGCCGGCGGTGTGGAAGGTCAGCCGCCCCACCGCATAGAGCCGGCCAAGGATCAGCAGGGCCTCCTCCACCGGCCAGCCGAAGGGTCGGTTGTTGAAACGCTCCAGCAGCGGGTTGAGCGGCACCGGCTCGCCACCGTGCAGGCCGATGTACTGCTCTACCTCGCGCACCGCCTGGGGGTTGCCCTCCTCGCCGTCGAGCTCGATGCCAAGCTGGCCGACGTCGTCGGCGGTCATCACGGCGACAAGCTCGCGCATGGGGTCGGGGTTGAGCACCTGCAGGTAGCCGAGCTTGCTGTAGGTGTTCTCCAGCAGGTACTGGCAGGCCTCGTCGAGGCGGGTGCTCAGATTGCTGCGGTTGAGGTCGAGCTTCTGGCCTAGGGCATAGACGTCGGCGTCGAGCAGCATGTCCTCCAGGCGCACCAGCAGGTGCTTGCGGCGCACCTGGTTCTCTCGGCCGCGGTCGGCGAGGATGCGCTCCACGCTGCTGTCGCCGGAGGCGGCATTCAGGCGGATGTACTTCTCGGTCTTGAGGCAGGTGCGCAGGTCGTCAAAGAACTCCTTGTTGTCGCCCAGGCGGATCACTACCTGGCCTTGGTTCTCATTGCTGCGGTGGATGCAGCCCGCCTCGCCGCTCTGGGGGGAGAAGCTCTGGACGTAGTCGATATCCAGCGGTGAGACCACCTCGACGCGCAGCTGACTCTGGAAGCGGCCGTCGATGGTGTGGCCATCCAGGTAGCGGCCGATGGTGTAGTCGGTCTTGTTGAGCGGGTAGCGGTACTTGTTGCGGTCGCGCAGGCGGTCCTTGAAGATCATCTCGGCCAGCAGCTTATTCTCGTCGCTGCTGGTGATCTCGGTGGCCTTGATCTTGCGCGTGATGTCGCGCTCCTCGTTGGTGAGGAACAGGTACTCCTCGCCGTTGCGGGTGACCAGGCTCTCCTTCTCCAGGCGTAGCAGGGTGCCCTCCAGGCGCTCGCGGATCGCCAGGCGGTCATCGTCGATGCGGGTGATGGAGAGCGTGACCAGGTTGTCGAGGGTGCCCTTGACCAGATCCACGTACCGGATCATGAACAGGGTGCGCAGGATCTCGACGTCGAAGTCATCCAGCGCCGCGTTCTCGCTGGCCTGGTCGATGGTGCGCTTCACCGCGGTGTCGAGGAAGCCCTCCACGGCGCGGTAGAAGCTGTGCATCGGCACCAGGGCGCCGACCTCCTGGTCACCTACCGCCTTGGCGGCCATCTGGAAGGCATCGAGCATGGAGCGCTCGCCGTAGGCCAGGTGGGCCCCGGTGGCACCGACCTTGCGGATCTCCTCGAACACCTTCTGGACCAGCTGGAAGTGGTACGGAACGAACGGATAGTTGGCGACGAAGCTCTCCACGCCGTCGACATTCCTGAGCGTGGGGCCGGAGCGGTCGAAGGTGAGCTGGTTGCGAAGCACCGCGCCCTTGGCCTCGAACACCTGGGCCAGCTCGCCGGTGGCCTCTGGGGTCTTGGCCAGCAGGCGCTTGCGGATCACCTCGTCGGAGTTGGAGCTCGACAGCGACAGGCGGGTCTTGAAGCGCCCGGCGATCTTGGAGAAGTCGTTGGCCTTGGCGGCGGTCATCTCGCCGAGCACGGCGTCCATGTCAGCCTGGGAGGTGACCACGATCCAGGCGCGACCGCCGCAGATGGTGCCGAGGTTCTCGGTCAGCGTCTGCAGGGTCAGCATCAGGCGGGTGTTGCTGCCAATGAACTGACCCACCTCATCCACCATGAAGACGATGCGCTGGGTCGGGGACTTGGCGTCCAGGTACTCCTTTACCCAGCGGCAGAAGTTCTCCACTGAAACGCTGAAGGTCTCCTCGGAATCCTCGAACCATTTGTGGGCCGCCTCGGGCGAAAGATCCAGCGCCTGGCTGATCGCCTGCTCGATGTCGTCCTGATAGAACTGGAAGCCGTCGCGCTCCTCCTCCCAGACCATGCCGCTGGCCTCCTGGAAGGCCGCCTTGAAGCGCTCCAGCACGCCGCGCTGGGCCAGGTGGCGCTCCATGTGGGCGATATGCGGGTGATCGCCGCTGAAGCCCTGGTACTCGTTGAACACCCGCAGGAAGACGTTGAGGATCGGGTTGCCGCCGTCGTTGGAGCTCGCCTTGCTGTCGATGTTGAAGAGGATGACGTCGGCCGGCTGCTGCACCGCCTTGGTGACGTCGGCACGAATCATCGGGTCGTGGAGCTTGTGCTCGTCGAAAAACTCGGCGGCGCGGCGGTGGTTGCCGGCCTCATCCTCGGCCTCGATGTTGGCCAGCAGGTACGAGAGCGCCTTGAGGAAGTGCGACTTGCCCGAGCCGAAGAAGCCCGAGATCCAGACCCCGACCCGGTTGGCTATGGAGGGGTCGCTGAGCGGCGTGGCGTAGGACTCGAAGAAGGCGCGGAAGTGCTTCTCCAGCTCGTTGGTCACCACGTACTCGTCGAGCTCCTGGTAAACCGTCTCACGGTCCTTCTGGTCGGCCTTCACCACCCCGTTGATGGAGCGGTGCAGCGGTTTCTGGAAGAGGTCCTGGATACGCATGTCCAATCGATTCCTTAACGGGCAGCGCCTCGCCCCAGTCACGGGGCAAGGCGGTCAACAAAGCGGGCGTGAGCCATCGGCAAGGGTAGCGCGCCACCGCGGCCGGAGCGGTGTACCACCAGGCTCAAAGACTCAGCGGCAGCGCCGGCGTTTCAGCGCATCAGCGCGTCAGGGCACCAGCGAGAAAGCACGGTAGTAGGGGTTGCTGGTGATCTGGTCGAACAGGGCAAGGCGCTGGCCGTCGTAACGGCCGGGATAGAAGAGCACCAGCGGCTTGTGGCCGAGCCTACCGTGCAGCGCATTGAGCAGACTGTGGGCACGCATCACCGGCCAGACGCTACCCACGCCTGACAGCAGAATGATATCGGGGTCGTCCGACAGCGCGTGTCGGATCAGGAAGGGGGCAAACTTGTCCATGTGCAGCGGGCCGCGCAGCGCCTTGAGCAGCGCCGCATCGCCCTTGGTCTGCTGCATGGCGATGGCCTTGTCGAGAAAGCCACGCTCATGGAGATAGTCGCGCAGCACGCGCAGCAGGTTGACGTGGTCAACCGTCAGCTCGCTGTGCTGACGGGACAGTACCCCTTCCAGGAAGGTGAGGTACTCGCGAACCTGCAGTTCGTGCTCGGGGGGATAGTCGAAGATCCAGAAGCCGATCTCGTTGCCCAGGCCCTGGCCGGAAAGGAAGGCCGGGCTTGTGATCTTCTCGGCGATCTGGTTGAGGCGATCCTTTAGCTGAGGATCGTCCTGGCGGGCCGCCTGGCGGTGAGCCAGGGGAGTGTCGGCGTGTGACATGCGGTTCCCATCCCTGCGTCTGCGTTCCTTGGCATCTCGTTCTTTTTTCTGCGTTATTTTTGGCATGCTGCGAGGCGCGGCCTGATGATGGGCCGCATCGCTAGCCGGCAAACCCTGACGTTCAGGCACGCTACCGCCGGCCCGGAACCATGGCGTTCAACGCGGTCCCAGGAGCGTCAGGCAGTCCAGCAGCCGCATCTGGTGGTGGCGTTCGAGCAGCTCCACTACCTCGGGCCGCAGCATCAGCGGCTGCAGCCGGCGGCTACGCGCATTATCCAGTAAGCCTACTTCGGATAACATGCGAAAGGCCACCTGCCCCATCTTTCGTCTAGAGGATGCCGTCCACCCGTTAATAGCGGGATCACGGAGGGCACGGTCGGCAAGAAAATCATCCCACTGGTAGGGCTCAAGGCGCTCGGCCTGGGTCACGACGGCATCGGCCACCATCGTCTCCAGGAATTCCACCAGCAGCAGGTTGCGGGCCAGCGCCGCGCAGAACGCCACCTGGGTGGCCAGCTGGTCATCCCCTTCACACAATGCCTCCCAGAACGGCGCAGGAAGCCGCACAAGCCGCTTGCGGATCGCCTGGGCCATGCGCTTGGCTGTGGCCGGCCGCGCCTTCTGGAGGCGATTCTCGTCGAGAATGGCCGCCTTCCAGGCTGCGTCATCGACGCCGGCCAGCAGCAGCTCCGCCACGATGCGGCTCTCGCGGACCATCAGCGAGCCACCGATGAGGTCGGAGTCGTAGTGGAAGGTGGGGGTACGGGGTGTCGTCACACCTATGCTCTCATTCAGCTCGGGCCGAGCGTATGGTCCCGCTTTCCCCTAGGTGGCACAAGCCTATCTCTCCTGGGAGCTCCAAGCAGCGCCGCATGATCAGTCAAAAGTTACGATTTCAATCAGGATTTCTTTAATATTTCGCTTAGACTCAACGACTCAATAAACTTTGCCGGCACAAAGGCTTCCTCATCGGGTGACGCAAGAGGATTATAATCTGAATATTTTGACACCTCGCTATAAAAAAGGTCCTCTGGGTCTTTTTCAAATGGATTATCCAGCCCAGAAAACATAGCATCATGCGCCTTTATAAGATGTGACAAATCGAGTGAATCAGCACGTTCAACCATTGCAATAGCAACAGCATTATCAAGAAAAACTTTCAGGCGACGAACCTTCCCCGCGCTATAGGAAAAGAGTGGCAGCGCCATTTTTCTATCCTCCAACTTTGGAGGCTTTTCAAAAGGCATCCTAACCGCCAAGCCCTTCAAAAACCTGACAAACCCCTCCGGATCACTTGACAGCTTAAAATAAGGAATAGTTCTACGATAAACCAGACGTGAAGACCACTGCGGCTCTTCAGCAATTTGCGCAGCCCATGGCATCCCAACCAGCACCACAGGAATTCGAGACTCTTCACTAATCATTTTCAAACGATTAGCAATGAGCTGCTTTTCACGAGGCGACTTAAACTCCAGAAGCTCCTGAAACTCGTTTATAATTATGAGCTCTGTCCCGCATCGCTTCAACGCCTTAATCAAAGACTCGGTCAAACCGATATCACGGCTTCTCCCTCGACGATACTCACTACCAAACTGGCCTAGATCGCTAAGCATTTGAATCATCATCTGCTCTAGGTTAAGCTTGCTAGGTATACGACTCACCAATAACGGCTGAATTAGAGCATCACCTTCCCGATACACATCAAACCTAGCCTTGTAATGATTGATCAAGCACGTTTTTCCTGATCCTGCATCACCAATTAGCAGCATGCACTGCGGTTCGCCGCCAAGCTCATGAAAAGCTCTCATGCGATCAAAATCTTGAAGAATCGTCGTGAGAATCGGATGCTCTACGAAGCAACCTATAAACTCCTTCAGCTTGTCCTTATCACTTGGATCAATATCAATCATCAATAAGGTTCCCAGTCAGCTACGTTCTCATCCCAGTCATCGAGAATCTTGACATAGCTCGCATCCTTGGCTGCACGCACCTTTTCTGCCTGCTCTTCCTGACGCTTTTTGGCATTACCGTTTTCGTCAGGCATCACCGAAGAAGAGCGGTCGCTTCCCACCCCTGAGTACCTTGCCAGCTTTTTCATACCGCGAACAGACTTTTTACCCGCCGGAATTTTGCGTATCAAGTCAACCTCGTTATTTATAACATTATCAATACTCAATCTACATTCAGACAATGTCACGCTATCGACCTGAAAAATGCTGAGCCAGCGCTTGAGCCTGCGATTTGTTTGATGCTGAAACAACGATAAACCTACAGTATAACCATCTGGATCTACTGCATGAGCCAATAAAAACCCATCTCTACCAGGAATGAAAACATAAACCTTAGAAAGATCATCGGGATCAATCTTCACCTTAACCTTAACACCCTGACTTCTGCCAGAAACTGGGGTCTGCTTTCTAACAACATCCAGCTCATCACTAGAATACCTGAGGCCTGCAAACCTTATTCCATCTTTCCCCAACACTCGATCAACAGTCGGCGCCATATCCAGCCTCAGCTGAAACTCACTTTCACCTCGATAGACCAGAGGCGGAAAATCCTTAAACCCTTGCTCCCATGAAATAATTGGCACATGATCTTTGCGGCTATTTAGATCCTGATGATATACGTCTATAACCCACTTATGAAAAACCTCCATGAAGGTGGAGAAACGCATGACAGCATCTTTATCTGAGTTATAATCGTTCAACTCTTCGGGGCCAGAAAAAGTTTTGCCAGGTATTGCATTTAATAGCTTTTGATTAACCTGGCCGAAGAATCTCTCAACCAAAGGCTTTAGCCATGGGCGCCCGACAGGGTTATATTGAATATCGCTCACAACCGACTTACACGCATGCTCAAGACTCTTACTCCAAAACTCAGCACCATTATCTACCACCAAGGTTTCAATCTTTCCTTCACATGGCCAATCACAGCTTACCGCCGGATATCTTTTCTTGACATATTCCTTACTCAGCATTGCGTTGAGCAATGCCTTACGAACAGACTCATAACTTGGCTCTTTGTAGCCTATGTAAAACCCTACTAGGCATTTACTATATGAATCTATCAGTGCCGTAATGTAAGGCCTGCCCAGCACTACTAGAAGCTCATCATCTAGAAGCATAAGATCTAGAGCCGTATGGTCAATCTCCACTCGCTCTAAAACTCTGGTCGCCTGAACATGTGAACCTACAGGCTTGTATTTTCTATCTGCATACCTTTTTCCATACCTCGCCACAGCGACTTCATAAGGGGGCAGCTTGGCAACCCTATCATAAAATGACTTCTCGCTCATTGGTTTAATCCTGCCAGACACCACCCCCCTATTCCCTAGATTGACAAGATCACAATAATAAAAATAAGCAGATCGGATCGAGGGCCTTTCCTTCCGTAAATATTTTTCAAACAACGCCCTCTGAAAATAGCGATCACTATCTTCTTTTTTATTCTTCCTGTTACCTTTTTTATGATGCTTAGGGACTAAAGATTCAACCGATTCTCCATTTTTCTTGAACTCACTATGCCAGCCAGCCAGAGTCCTCCAGCTTGGAATTGGTTCATCCAAGCCTTTCAAAAATTCGACATCCTCAAGCAATGGCTGAAGATTTTTCTGCGTCCACCCACCTACTACCACTCTCTTGAACCTTTGAATATATGACAAACGCCTGACCGCCTCTTTCCGACATTTATCGGGGTAAGTGTCAAGAGGATTTCCAGCGTTACAACTGAGTTCAAATACATCACAACTAAAAGAGAGGGAGCTATCAAAAGAATTTTCTTTAATCGAGGCAACCTCATGCTCGGCGCGCTCTAAAAACTCGTCTTCAAAAAGAACCGGTCTTAATTCTTGGCCGTCATTTTTCATGCTGCCACCATACAATAGAGTCTACTCCTAGCTTACCTGCTGACAAATCACAGCTTATTTCACCAAGTGCCAACCAAGCGATTACAGAAACAAGCACAGCTCTACTTGACCCACCAGCCTCACTAGACAACTCACGCACACTCATCTTGCCCCCATGTCTCACGACATCTAGCACCGACTGGTGAAGCGGCGTTATCTCTTTAATTCCGGCGTATCGATGAAGAAGCTTAAGATTTTCCAGAAGCGGAGTGCTCCTTATTTGCTTTTCTGTAACCAAGAGCAATGGCAGGCCAAGTTCCAAAGCACTTCTTCTTCGGCAAGCAAACTTTTCTCTGAACTTTTCTTTACCCAGCTCGGCGTATGGCTTGACTTCAACAAAAAAACTTCCCTTAGCTTTATCTAAAACCAGAAAATCTGGAGTATACGGCAAGCTTTTTTCACCATGAGAATAGTAGAAGCCTTCAGGCTGGGCTTCATAAGAGCTGATATCGGGTGTATATTCGAAATGAAAACATGCATCAAATTCGAGGGACGACTCCACCGTTAGCACCCTATCCATCTTGGGGCTGGAGAACTTGTACAAATTCTTGACACGGGAATGCTTTAGACGGCGCCGATACATAGCTGGCCACCATGTGTGTAGGATTACTAGCCAAGGTAGGCTATGCAGGCTTATGCTGCAAATTATGCAAACTACTCGTGAATCTATGCAAACTTATGGTAAAAACGACATCGGTCGCGCATTCTGACGCTTTCCCGGATGGAGAGCAGCTCGTGACGCAACCCCGACTCGGCTTCATCGGCATCGGCCTGATGGGCGACCCCATGACCCGCCGGCTGCTGGAGGCCGGCTTCGATGTGACCGTCTGGAACCGAACCCCCGCCAAGGCCGAGGCGCTGGGCCAGGCCGGCGCCCGGGTGGCCGCCAGCGTCGGCGAGCTGGTGGCGAGCGTGGAGGTGGTCATGCTCTGCCTGGCCAATACCGCCGTGGTGGAGCAGGTGGTCTTCGGCGAAGGCGGCGTGGCGGTGCATGGGCGCCCGGGCCAGACCCTGATCGACCTCTCCAGCAGCGACCCGGCGGCCACCCGCGACTTCGCCGCACGGCTCGAGGCGCAGTGCGGGATGGGCTGGATCGACTGCCCGGTCTCCGGCGGGGTGGCCGGCGCCGAGGCCGGCAGCCTGGTGATGATGGCCGGCGGCGAGGCGGACGCCATCGACGCCATCCGCCCGGCCCTCGCCCCCATGGCGGCTCGGGTCACCCACATGGGCCCGGTGGGCGCCGGCCAGGTCACCAAGGTATGCAACCAGATGGTGGTGGGCTGCCAGGCCGCGGTGCTCGCCGAGATGGTGGCGCTGGCCGAGGCCAGCGGCGTGGAGGCCACCCGCCTCGTCGAGGCGCTCTCCGGGGGCTTCGCGGACTCGAAGCCTTTCCAGATCCTCACCCCGCGCATGGCGACGAGCGACTTCGCCGACCCGCCCTGGCACCTGCGCACCCTGCTCAAGGACCTCGATCTGGCGGTGGTCCAGAGCCAGCGCAGCGGCAGCGCCACGCCCATGAGCGACCTCGCCGCCCAGCTGATGCGCGCCCATGCCACCCGCGGCCACGCCGAGCAGGACCCGGCGATCCTGGTGGAGGCCTACCGCCCGCCGCAGCGGGGGTGATTTGTCGCCATCGCCGCCCTTCCGTACACTTGTTTGATCACTTTCCCCGTCGACGACTCTGCCGAGGCATGACCCCATGGCATTTGATTCCACTTCCACTTACGTGGCCACCGAGGCCCTGAAACAGGCGGTCAACGCCGCCGTGACCCTGGAGCGCCCGCTGCTGATCAAGGGCGAGCCGGGTACCGGCAAGACCCTGCTGGCCGAGGAGCTGGCAGCCTCTCTGGGCACGCGGCTGATCACCTGGCATATCAAGTCCTCCACCAAAGCCGCCCAGGGGCTCTACGAGTACGACGCGGTGAGCCGCCTGCGCGACTCCCAGCTGGGCGTCGAGGGCGTGGAGAACGTCGCCAACTACATCAAGCCCGGCAAGCTGTGGGAGGCCTTCACCGCCGACGAGCGCGTGGTGCTGCTGATCGACGAGATCGACAAGGCAGACATCGAGTTTCCCAACGACCTGCTCCACGAGCTGGATCGCATGGCGTTCCACGTCTACGAGACCGGCGAGACCGTGACCGCGCGCCACCGCCCGATCATCGTCATCACCTCCAACAACGAGAAGGAGCTGCCCGACGCCTTCCTGCGCCGCTGCTTCTTCCACTACATCGAGTTCCCCGACCGGGCGACCATGCAGGCCATCGTCGACGTGCACTTCCCCGACATCGCCCCGAAGCTGGTGGGCGAGGCGCTGGAGGTGTTCTTCGAGCTCAGGGAGGCGCCGGGCCTCAAGAAGAAGCCCTCCACCTCGGAGCTGGTGGACTGGCTGAAGCTTCTGATGGCAGACGAACTGGCCCGAGAGGCGCTCTACCAGCGCGACCCGGTGAAGGCGATACCGCCGCTGGCCGGGGCACTCGTCAAGAACGAGCAGGACACCCAGCTGCTGGAGCGGCTGGCCTTCATGCTGCGTCGCCAGGGCAACCAGAGGCGCTAATCCATGTTTATCGGCCTGTTCGAGACCCTGAAGCGTGCCGGGGTGCCGGTGTCGCTGCGCGAGCTGCTTGATCTCCACGCCGCGGTGGAGCGCGGCGTGGTATTCGCCGACATGGAGGCCTTCTACCAGCTGGCGCGAACCGTGATGGTCAAGGACGAGCGCCACTTCGACCGCTTCGATCGCGCCTTCGCCGCCTGGTTCGAGGGGCTCGAAAACCTCGACGCCGCCATCGAGGCGCTGATCCCCGACGACTGGCTGCGCCGGGAGTTCGAGAAGCAGCTCTCCGCGGAGGAGAAGGCGCAGATCGAGTCCCTGGGCGGCCTCGAGCAACTGATCGAGACCTTCAAGCAGCGCCTCGAGGAGCAGAAGGAGCGCCACGCCGGCGGCAACAAGTGGATCGGTACCGGCGGCACCAGTCCCTTCGGCGCCTACGGCTACAACCCCGAGGGCATCCGCATCGGCCAGGAGGGCTCCCGCCACCGCCGGGCGGTGAAGGTGTGGGACGAGCGGCGCTTCCGCGACTACGACGACTCCCTGGAGCTTGGCACGCGTAACATCAAGATGGCGCTGCGCAGGCTCAGGAAGTTCGCCCGTCAGGGGGCGGCGGAGGAGTTCGACATCGACGCCACCATCCGCGAGACCGCGCGGGACGCCGGCCTGCTCAACGTGCAGATGCGCCCGGAGCGCCACAACGCGGTAAAGGTGCTGCTGCTGCTCGACGTGGGCGGCTCCATGGACGACCACATCCGCACTTGCGAGGAGCTCTTCTCCGCGGCGCGTTCGGAATTCAAGCACCTGGAGGCCTACTACTTCCACAACTGCCTCTACGAGGGGGTGTGGCGCAGCAACGCACAGAGCCAGTCGCGGCGCCACACCGAGCGCATCCCGACCATGGACGTGCTGCACACCTACGGCGAGGACTACCAGGTGGTGATCGTCGGCGATGCCGCCATGTCGCCCTACGAGATCACCCACCCCGGCGGCAGCGTCGAGCACTTCAACGACGAGGCCGGCGCGGTGTGGCTCAGGCGCCTGGTCGACACCTTCCCCCGCCTGGCCTGGCTCAACCCCATGCCGCGGCGCGCCTGGGAGTATACCCACTCCACCCAGCTGATCCGCCAGCTGATCGACGACCGCATGTACCCCATGACCCTCGAGGGGCTGGAGAGCGCCATGCGGGACTTGGCGAAGTAGCCGGACCGGCGGCTGCCGCCGAGGGGCGCTGGGCGGCAGCCGGACGGGAGCCCGGCGCCTTCAAGCGTCGTCGGTGCTCCTGCCAAGCCGCGCCTCGTCGTCGATGCCGGCCATGCGCACCAGGGCCAGCGCCTCGTCCAGGCTCGCGACCTCCTCGACCCTCATCAGCTCGCTGTCCAGGCTCACCGCCTTGCCGGTCTTCTCGGAGAGCAGCCGCTCCAGGGAGGCGACGTCCATGCTGGCATCCAGCATCATGGCATCCACGCCGGCCGAGGTGTGCCCGCTGGGCAGGTAGATGGTGCCGTTGGAGAAATCGACCGCGTAGGCGACCACGCCGGGGACGATGAAGAAGAGCAGGCCGACGCCGTTGGCGATCGCCACCACCGGGTCGATGCGCCCGCTCTGCTGGCCCTTGCGCTCGGGATGGAAGACGGTACCGCAGCCCACCAGGGCGGTAAGACTGAAGACCAAGGTGAGACCGGCGAAAAAACGACGTAGCCGTGAGGGCATAGACAATGCTCCTGAAACAAGGCTCCTTGAACCGTAGAGAACCGCCGCCTTGAAAGGCGACGGCCCGGCAAATTGTCGCGAGTCTAGCACACCCTCAGGGAGTGTCAGGCAGGCATTTCAGCCTGCCGCTCCTCTTGCAGGCGGCGCATATGGCCATCACGCTCGGCCACGACATGCCAGGACAGGGCCTGTTCAAGACAATGCGGCGTATGGCCTCCACGCCGACAGGCCTCATCGAAGTAGCGCCGCAGCTCCCTACGGTACAGCGGATCGGCACACGCCTCGATGACGCGCACGGCCCTCTCACGGGGTGCCAGGCCACGCAGATCGGCCAGACCATGCTCGGTTACCAGGATATCAACGTCGTGCTCGGTATGGTCCACATGGCTGACGAAGGGCACCACGCTGGAGAGATCTCCCCCTTTGGCCACCGACTTGGTCACGAAGATCGAGAGCTGAGCGTTGCGGGCGAAGTCACCGGACCCCCCGATCCCGTTCATCATCTTCGTCCCACCCACGTGGGTAGAATTGACGTTGCCGTAGATGTCCACCTCGAGCGCGGTATTGATGGCGATGATACCCAGGCGGCGCACGATGCCGGGGTGGTTGGACAGCTCCTGAGGGCGCAGGACCAGACGGTCACGGTAGGCATCGAGGCGAGGCCAGACCCGCTTTCCACAGGCCTCAGAGAGGGTTATGGAACAGCCCGAGGCAAAGTCCAGCTTGCCGGCGTCGAGCAGATCAAAGGTGGAGTCCTGAAGGACCTCGGAATACATGGTGAGGTGCTCGAAGGGCCCTTCCGCGAGGCCGCTCATCACCGCATTGGCCATGGTACCGATGCCGGCCTGCAGTGGCAGCAGCGAAGGAGCCAGACGACCAGTACTCACCTCGTCGCTGAAGAAACGGATCAGGTGGTCAGCAATCCGCTGGGTATCGGCATCCGGCGGCAGTACCGTAGAGGGGCTCTCCCTGCCCCGGGTGAGCACGATGGCGACGATCTTCGCTGGATCGATGGGTATCCAGGGAGTGCCAATGCGCGAATCCGGTGCCACCACCGGAATAGGCGGACGAGTGGGGCGCATCTGCGGGATATAGATATCGTGCAGCCCCTCCAGCTCGGTGGGTGAGTCGAGGTTGAGTTCGATGATCACCTTGTCAGCGAGGATGGCATAGCTGGCCGAGTTGCCCACCGAGGTGGTAGGCACGATCCCCCCCTCTTCGGTGATGGCACAGGCCTCCACCACGGCCACGTCGATCTCGGCCAGCTGGTGATTACGCAGCAATTCCACAGTCTCGGAGAGATGCTGGTCGATGAACATCACCTCGCCGGCATTGATGGCCCGCCGCAGGGTGGCATCCACCTGGAAGGGCATACGCCGTGACAGCACCTTGGCATCGGTCAGCAGACGGTCCAGATCGTTGCCCAGAGAGGCACCCGTCATCAGAGTGATCGAGAGTGGATCTCGGACGGCCCGCTTGGCCAGGGCCTTCGGTACCTCCTTGGCTTCACCGGCACGAGTAAACCCGCTCATGCCGACCGTCATGCCATCCTGAATCAGCGATGCCGCTTCCTCAGCGGTGCACAGCTTCTCTTTCCAGCCGCTCCAGCGGCAGCGCGCTTCGACGCACGCCATGTCGAGTTTGTCCAAGATTCGCTCCTTATATTGCACCGAGCCGCGACACGCGCTTCGCGAAAGCCTAGCATGATAATTTCATGCTTATTATTAGCAAGCTAGAAATAAGCGCGATTGACTTGCCTTCCATCAAGCAAGATGACATTTGGACATCCTGGCTCCGAGCTTTTGCCGCCCTTCCCGCTTGGCCGTACAATGCGCCTATCATGCCGCCCTTGTGGCGGCCCCAGCTTGACCATCGAGGACACCCCGGACCCATGCGCGCCACCCAGATGCTGATCGCCACCCTCAAGGAAACCCCCGCCGACGCCGAGGTCATCAGCCACCAGCTGATGCTGCGTTCGGGCATGATCCGTCGCCTTACCTCCGGCCTCTATACCTGGCTGCCGGTGGGCCTGCGCACCCTGCGCAAGGTCGAACGGATCGTGCGCGAGGAGATGGACCGTGCCGGCGCCCAGGAGGTGCTGATGCCGGCGGTACAGCCGGCCGAGCTGTGGCAGGAGTCCGGCCGCTGGGAGCAGTACGGCCCGGAGCTGCTGCGCCTCAAGGATCGCCACCAGCGCGACTACTGCGTCGGCCCGACCCATGA